>Ga0208826_1000413_pt1 | contig 45911 bp, 44 predicted proteins | sample AD_UKC115_MetaG_FD_184451 | JGI IMG/M metagenome (GOLD analysis project Ga0208826, IMG submission 184451) | Active sludge microbial communities of municipal wastewater-treating anaerobic digesters from Hong Kong - AD_UKC115_MetaG (SPAdes)... | ecosystem: Engineered > Bioreactor > Anaerobic >... | reverse complement strand
TATAGCCGGGTTGCGGTCTCGTCACCGCCTGAAGGTATTCTCGCCACTCCTTGATCTCCTGCCGCCGTTCCCATGCCTGCCTGATGACCGCAAGGACCAAGGATCGCCACTCTGGAGCCATGCTGAACATACCCCCCTATCCTATAATCTGCGGAGACTCGCACGACACCACCGTCCGGCACGCCACGCTAAAGCCCTAGAGGTTTCTTCCTACCCTCCCCCTGTATTGTACTCCAATGAAGACAACCGTTGCCATTCCTGCATTAGTGCCGCCATGAGAAAAGGACCAAGGGGCCGGGGTTGCCTGGGATGTAACGCCGTGTAACGTTTCGGTAACGTTACAGTAACGCCGTGTAACGCCCCGTGACTCCATACCGTGACATGTCACGCTTCGGTCACGCCTTCAGTCACGCACCGTCAAGCCACCGTCAAGAGGTTGCCAAACGATCGTCAAATCATCGTCAAGCGATCGTCAAATGATCGTCAAATGATGGGGAAGTCTTCGGGAAGCGTTTGGGAAGTCTTCGGGAAGTCTTCGGGAAGTCCTGCGCCGTCCTCTGGATGTCCGTTGGATGTCCGTTGGACACCCTCTGGAATTCGCCGTCAATTGACCGCCGCCCGCCGCCAATTGATAGCAATTATTTACGGGCCTTTCGCCTTGTTTATGCAGGCCTTTGGCCCGCAAGAGGGTTGATCCTTTCAGGAACCGGCCAGGAGGGGGTAAGCTGCATACAGGCCCAAATCTGAGCCGCCTGTCAGCTGCAGTCAGCTGCCATTCCCGTTTGTCGGCTGCCACGCCGCCCAAGGCATGCTTTAACCCCATGCCGGGGATGACATGGGGTTGAAGGGGTCTCAGAAAACCTTGGAATAGCCTGGAGTGCCGGTCATTGGAACAGGTCTAGGGGATCTGGAAAAGCCTTTCCTCTCAAAGAGAAGGTCCTGGGGGTTGGGTCCCTTGCCTTTGCGTCTGTCGTGGAGGATAGGTTTCTCCCTTCCCCTTCCCCTCAAACTCCCTTACCCTATCCCTCTTCCTATCCCTGTCCCTTTCCCTTTCTCTATCCCTTTCCCTATCCCTACGTATAGGATACTTGTATCGGATACTTGTATCAGCCTGGGGGGAATCCCCTTAAAGCACCGGCCACATCGTCATACCAACCGGCATAATCGATGGTCCGCCCGTCCTCTCTCTGCTTTGCGGGCCTGTCTCGCCTCACCCTCTCCGCCTCTTCCTCGATAAAGGCCAGCATGGGGCCGGTTGCGGTATTGTCCGGAAGGTCAAGGATGATCCGGCATATCTTGATGGCCTGCTTGCCGTTGTGAATCTGGGAGTGCCGCCAATACTCCGGGCAAGCGATCACCGAGTTGTCCCAGTCGATCACCAAAAGTCCCTTGTCCTGGAGCCCCTCTAGGGCCTTTGCCGTGGTCTCTTCGGGCAATCCCACCGCATCAGCGATATTCGGAAGGGGGACCGGAAGGTGCAGGATCCCCGCACCGTTCCGGAACCGCCCATAAAGAAACTCCGCCAGCACCGCCCTTTCCTCAAGAGAAAGCCTCAGCTTCTTCTTAAGCTCTTCCCACCGCCTGCTTTCCACCGTACCGAATGACCGACCTACCGCCATGCTGACCGCCTGCCTTGTAAATCTCTCTGGTCCGAGAACCCGTTCAGGAGATTAAGTTGTTTCGTATGTGCCTGCTCAGTCTTCCGCCGCTCTTCCTGCTGTATCTCCTGCAACCTGGCCCGCAGGCGGAAGGGGGATTCACACCAGAAGGACTCTCTCAAGTATCGCCTTGGGCCGGGGAAGCGGGGATCTCTCCACCGGACGCTTACCCCCTCCTGGATCAAGTCCTTGAAGGCTGCATATCGTGGAGGCTCACCCGGAAGCTGAAGCTCGATGGTCAAGCAATCTCTGCTTATCAGTTCCCTGAAAATGTCATCATCGATCCCACCGAGGCCGCAGCCGTGAGGATGCCGCCCTGCGCCGGGCTTATTGCATTTCTTGACGTAGTGCCGGGATTCGGGATAATAGGAACCGCCTGGGGCCGGGCCACCATCGAATGTAGTTTCAAGGTTTACCGCCTTGCCCTTGCAAAACTCGCTGCGTCTTGCCTTTGCTCCCTGGATCATTCATAATCACTCCTAGAGTATTTAGGATTACCCGGTTGACTCCGGGCCGCCCACTCCTGCCGGGGAGTGGGTTATCTTTTTGCCAGCCCCGCATCATCGAAAAGCTCCTTGCGATCCACACCGAGAACCGCCGCAATTTTGCCCTGGGCCGTTTCGTTGATGGCCTTCCAGCCTCTTTCAGCCTTGGAAAGAAAGCTCTCATCCACTTCAGTCCTGAAGGCCAATTCAGCCAAGGTCATGCTGTGTCCTTTTCGGATCTCCCGCATCTTGCTCATGGATTCACCCCCTTTCTGGGTTGTGGTGGAGGTTTGATAGTGCTATCATAGGGGCATGACATACGGTGGTCTTATGTATTTCCCTCCGTACTACCAAGCGAGTATTTCTTTTAGGCCCACCTTCTTCAGGTTCAAGAAGGAAGCCATGTCTTGGATTGCAGTCCCAAGGCCAGAACAGGGAAGCGATGTTTACGGTTACGCACTCACCGTTCCTTTGCCGGACTTCAACCCTCGTTCATTGAGGTCTGCATCTCTTGAAAGCATCATAAAAAACGATATCGAGGGCTTTCAGGCGGAAGAGGTCAATGAAAGGGGATACCCCCTTTTCGAGAAAGTCCGGGATCTCTATTGCTTGCCAAGCATGGAGTTCATGGATAAGGTCCTCGAGTTCGCCGCCACGGTTGGCCCGTTGTTTTACGATGGGCGGGTCACGTTAAGCAGCGAGGACGGGGGGAGGGCCTGTATCAATCTGGGTAGTCTTGAAGAATGGTATAACTTTGTTTCGAGTGTTTGCTGGATTACGAAGAATCTAAAAGCGGATCCTGGATCTGATTTGCAGGGAGTTACCGAGATGGCAATCAACGACCTGCTTAGAGCGTACCCTTCCGGTCATTACCTTGAAAGCTCGATCCTGGTCAGCCAATGGAGCCCATGCCTGGCCTCCGTTGTCGCTCTCCAGCTTGCGAATTACTCCGCTTCAATCGTTGCTTCAAAGGGAGAAAGGCCGTATTACCCCACTTGCGCACTTTGTGGTCACCAAGGCCCGCTCGAGTGCATGACGCTTGCGGATGATTTCCTAGGCAGGCTTTCCTTGGAAGCTAAAACACGCCTGGGACTACCACCCAACGGGCCTTATTGGTTCCATAACCGGGATAAGGACAGAAAGAAAATAGCGAACAAAGCGACAATAGCCCGTCAAACAATGGAAGCGGGAGAAGTCCCCGGATGCTATGGCACGATACGTTCAAGATACAACCGGGCCAGAAAGCAGAACAAAGCCCCGAATAATCAGCCCGTTTCACCTGAAAAGTAAACCTTCGAAGTCTCGAAAATGGAAAGTGCGTTTTATGCAGGGAAGCGATCCTGGAGAGGTATCTTGAAAACCGAAGGCGGCCTGATATGAGCATTTGCAAGGGTTTTGCTCCGGGCGACTAGCTCAGCGGAAGAGCGCTTCCTTCACACGGAAGAAGTCACAGGTTCGATCCCTGTGTCGCCCACCAAGAAAACGAGCGGCAGGCCAATAGGTCTGCCGCTTTTTTTACGCTGTTTTCCTTCCTGCAGGGAAGCCGGTCCCTATAAACCGCAAAGGATCGTTTGCTCCCTCCCGCTTCCGACACCGATCAGGACAACAGGAACCTTGCAGTTTTCCTCGATAAATCGAACATATTCCCTCGCCTCCGGGGGCAGGTCCTCAACACGCCGGCAGTTGGCTAGATCCTCTTTCCAGCCCTTGAGGGATTCGTAATGAAGCTGGATATCCTCCCTTTCCGGGAGGCGGGAAGGAAGGATTTCATGGCGCCTTCCCTCAATTTCATAAGCGGTGCAAACCTTGATCTGTTCCAGGCCGGTCAGGACATCCAGTTTGGTGAGGGCAATCCCGCCAAGCCCGTTGACGCGGACAGCGTAACGAAGGGCGACCATATCAAGCCAGCCACAGCGCCTCGGCCTTCCGGTCGTGGCCCCGTATTCACCGCCGGCTTCCCGAAGCCGTTCTCCGATTTCCCCCAGCTCTTCCGTCGGGAAGGGGCCTTCTCCAACACGGGTGCAATAGGCTTTCGCGACCCCCAGCACCCGGTCGATTCGCGTCGGACCGATTCCGCTTCCGATACAAGCCCCTCCGGCAGCGGCACTCGAACTCGTCACAAAGGGATAGGTCCCGTGATCGATGTCCAGGAGGGTCCCCTGGGCTCCTTCAAAAAGGACCCCGCGCCCCTTGTCGAGAGCTTCATTGACGATGGCAGTCCCATCTCCGATGTAAGGCCGCATCTGCTGACCCCAATCCAGCGCTTTCTCCATCAGGTCATCGAAGGGGATGGGGGGCAGGTTGAAGATCCTCGTCAGGAGGAGGTTTTTTATCTCGAGGTTCTCAATGATTTTCATCCTCAGGGAATCGGGATCTAGAAGGTCCCCGACCCGAATGCCGATCCGGTTGACTTTGTCGGCGTAACAGGGACCGATTCCCCGCTTGGTCGTCCCGATTTTCCGGCCCTTGGAACGCCGTTTCTCCTCGGCTTCGTCGATGATTTTATGGTACGGCATGACAACGTGCGAGGCCTCCGAAAGAACCAGTCTCGCCTTGTCCTTCCTTTTCTCCCTGAGCTCACCGATTTCAGACAGGAATTGCTCCGGATCGACAACGACGCCGTTCCCGATGACGCATGTTTTCCCGGGATACAGCATTCCCGAAGGCAGAAGGTGGAAAATATGCTTTTCCCCTTCCACGACCACCGTGTGTCCGGCGTTTGCTCCCCCCTGGTACCGCACAACAACATCCACGCGGTCGGCCAGGGCATCCACGATCCGTCCCTTACCCTCATCGCCCCACTGGGCGCCGATAATAACTTCAGCTTTTCCTTTCACTGCTTCATTCCTCCTTGAGTTGAACCTGGAGATCGTCGAACGGCTTCAGGCACAGTGATCCATTGTATATCTTCCGGCCGATTTTGGCTCAGGGTTTTCAAGAATTTCAGCGTTTCGGTCCGGGCATGGGCAATCACCACGGCAGTCCCCTTTTTCCTCGCGATCGAAAAGGCTCGCTCCAAGGCCTTTCGCATCGATTCCGGACTTGCTTCATGGTCCAGGAAGACCTCGTTTTGGAGGGTCGGGATCTTCATTTCCCGGGCCATCCGGAAGGCAACGCTTTTCCCGCTTGTCCGGCTGTCGACAAAAATCAGCCCCAAGTCTTGAATTTCCGAGAGAACCGCCTCCATGATTCGCGGGGTCGAGGTAGCCCGCGATCCTCGATGGTTATTGACGCCGATCACCCCGGGAAGCGATCCGGCGGCCCTTCTGACAAAACGCCGAAGGGATTCGGAGTCCATTTCAAGGTTGATCTGATATTTCAGGCCGGGCCTGTCCACCTCCGCTTCCATGGGAAGGTGCAGCATCACGGGGATTCCGTGTTCCTTCGCCAGTTTCAGGGAGGAAAGGCTATAACTCTGGTACGGAATGATGCTCCAGGTCAGCGGGACCTTAACTTCCAGGAGCTCTTTCGCGGACGCAAGAGAAAACCCCACATCATCGACGATCAGGACAATGTCTGGCTTAATTCCCCCAGGCTCATTCCTGGGTTCTTCTTCCGGGAGGGTGTCTCCATTTTTGACAACCCCGGCTTTCTGCTGAACCGATTGTGATCCTTCTCCTTGGAGTGAAGCCCCTCTCCAGGAACGCAGATTTGCCGCGCCAACAAGAAGGAGACCGGTCGCCAGCGCCAGGAACACAACTCCCCAGAGAAACCGCGTTTTATCTCTCTTTCCCTTTCGCGTCCAGGTCATATTGCAGGCGTACCCTTCCTTCCGAGCGATCAAGGACGTTTCAGCCCTGCTTCCCAGGCTTTTTCTTCAGCTCCTGGATCGCTTTCTGAAGCTGGATATCCTTCCTATGGTCCTTGTTCGGCTCTCCTTCAACCGTCAAATCCGGCTTCAGTCCCACATGATCGATGACCAGTCCTGAGGGAGTGTAGTAGCGTGCGATCGTGATGAACATCGCCGAGCCGTCCGAAAGATGGAACAGGGTCTGAACGGATCCTTTGCCAAAGGTTTTCTTGCCGACGATTTTTGCCCGTTTCAGGTCCTTCAGGGCTCCTGAAACGATCTCGGATGCGCTTGCGCTTCCTTCGTTGACCAATACCACCACCGGCAGGCGGGTTTGGGTCCCCCTGGTCGCGTAAATCACTTCGTTCGCCCGCTCGAAACGGCCTTTCATGCCGACGATGACTCCTTCGTCGACGAACATATCGACAACATCGGTTGCCGCGTTCAGCAGTCCGCCGGGATTGTTACGCAAATCCAGCACGATCCCCTTGGCTTTCATGCCGTTTGCCTGGGCAAGCGCCTTTCTCATTTCGTCAGCGGTCTTCTCGTTGAAAAAGCTTAGCCGGATGTAGACCAGGCCATCCTCCAGCTTTTCCAGCTTGACTGTTTTCAGGGCGATATTCTCCCTTTTCAGGTCAAATTTCAGAAGCCGCTCCACCTTTTCGCGGCGGATCCAGATGGTCACGCTGGTGCCGGCAGGGCCTCTCAGGGCCTTAACGACCCGGTCCTGGTCCCAACCGAGAATCACTTCTTCCCCGATTTTGACGATCTCATCATTCGGCTTGATCCCGGCCCTCTCGGCGGGGGTTCCTTCAATCGGGCTGACCACAAGCGTTCTTCCATCTTTCTGGGCGATGTAGATGCCAAGCCCCCCGTATTCTCCCTGGACTTCGATTTCTTCTTCCTTCAGCTGGGCAGGGTCAAGGAACCGCGTGTAAGGATCCCCCCAGGCCTGCAGGATCCCTCTTACAGCACCGTAAAGCAGCTTTTTCTCCTCAACCGGCTTGTCTCCGTCCACGTGGTAGGTTTCAAGAAGCGAACGGGTCTGCTTCATCAGCCAGAGCGCCTGGGCGCTGAAGGGAATTACGCTCGACAGATCTGTCCCGCTCTCCGCCCTGGCTGAAACCCACACACCGGTCAAGAGGGTCCCGATCAAAATGCCTGCGATCAAATCTCGTGCTCGTTTCCACATTTCGGATCACATCCTAAGCGTTCACTCTATCGGGCGCGAAGGTACGCCCTCGGGTTTCTTGCAGCTCCGTTGATTCGCACTTCGAAATGGAGGTGGCTTCCAGTTGAAATCCCCGTGCTGCCTACTCCCCCAATAATCTGTCCTGCAGCGACCGCCTGCCCCTCGCTTACATCCATCCGTGAAAGATGTCCGTAGATTGTTAACAAATCTCCTCCATGATCAATGATGACCGTCTGACCGTAGCCCCTCATCCACCCGGCGAAAAGAACCTGTCCAGCCGCCACGGAGATGACGGGGGTACCGATCGGAGCCGCGATGTCAATTCCCGTGTGCATCATCTTCGTGTTGAACTGAGGGTGCACCCGCATGCCGAACTCGCTTTCCACTCTCCCCGTCGTCGGCCATGGGAGAGATCCTCCCCTGTAGGAAGGGATGACTTGGCCGGGTGTCCGTTTCGCCAGTCGTCTTTTTTGCTCCAGCAGGCTTCGCACCTTGCCTTCCAGTTCTCGCTGAGCCTTCAGCAACTCCTGGACTGCAGCGGCATGCAGCTCCTTCTCCCTTTTCACCTGGCTGAGGTACCGGCTGCTTTCCTCCACCGCCTTCCGATGTTCGTTTCTTTCCAGTTCGAGTTCCCGTTTCTGTTCCGAAAGGCGTTGGGTCTGAACGCCGAGATCGCGCCTCGATTGCTCCAGCCGCCTGATCCGGTCCATGTATTTCCCGTAAATTTCCCGATCCTGGTCCGCAATTCTGGACAAGAGATACGAACTGACGATCGCCTCGTTGATCGTGCTCGATGAAAAGAAAAGGTTGAGCTCAGCGATCCCGCCGTAGCGATAGATCGCGTTCATCCTGGCCGCCAAGGCCGCCTTCAATTCTTCAATCTGCCCTTCCGTGTAGGCAATCTCCTTGGTCAGCTCCGCGATCCGGATTTCAACCCGTTTCTGCTTTAGCTGCATCACGTTGATCCGTTGTCCTGTCAAGGCCACCTTTTCGTTGTATTCCTGGAGTTTCGCCAACACGCTCTTTTCCTTGACCTTTGCTTCATCCAGCTTTTTGCGGTGCATCGTCACCTGCCCCTGCAGCTCGGAAAGGCGAGCCTCTTCTTTTCGGATCTGTTCTTCCAGGTCCGAAGCGGCTGAGGCAGCAAACGAAGGGAACCCCACCGGAACGAGGGAAAAAAGGGCGATCAGAAGGATGGCCCGAAACGCTCGAATGTTCATCATTCGGCTCCCTTCAGGAAGGCTTCATGGCTTCGGAAATATGCCTTTCGACCGCGATCCAGCTGCAGAGCCAGCTTAGGGAAATTCCGCCGCCGATCAGGACAAGAGCCAGCTTCAGGTAAAGTTGCGGGTTGTCGACCAGCTGGATGAAGGGAAGCGTATTCTGAACGGAATTCACGAAAGATTTGTACAGGAACCCAAGAACCGCAGAAGCGGCAAGAGTTCCCGTAAGCCCCCAGAAGAGCCCGAGAAGGACGAAGGGCAGAGCGACGAAGCCGGGCATGGCTCCAACCAGAAGCATCACTTCGATTTCCTGCTTCCTGGAGTAAATAGCAACCCGGATCGTGTTGTAAAGCACAAGAGCCCCTGCAAGTCCTGCAAAAACCAGCAGGAAGAGTGAAAAAATCTCGGCGAACCGGGATAGACGGGCAAGCTTCTCGGCTACCTTCCCGGCGTAGACTACGTCTTCCACTTCGGGCATCGAGACCAGTTCGCGGGCGATCCCCGAAACGCTGGAAGCCTTGTCCACCCGGACTTCCAGGCTCGCCGGCAAGGGATTCTCTCCCAGGAGCGTTACCGCGGCGCTCTGATTTCCCAGGCGGGCTTTCAGGAGCTCCAGCGCCTGCTCGGGTGAAATCGGGCGTACGCCTCTCACATGCGGCATCTTTTCAACCTTTTTCGCGAGTCCGTCGAGGTCAGCCTTGGGCTGAAGGTAGGCCTGGACGACCAGTTCCCCCTCCACCACGGAGATGACGTGCCGCGTGTTCAGCGCCAGGAGAAAACTGCATCCAACAAAGAAGAAAACGACGAGTACCGTCAAAAACGTCAGCCCGCTTATACCCGGGCTCCGGCGGATCAGTCTGACGGTATCGCGAAAGGCGAAACTAAAGCTCCTCATCGATGTCGTACCTGCCCCTCTCCTGATCACGAACGATCCTTCCCATCTTGAGCTCAACAACCCTTTGCCTGTATGCATCTACAAGATACCGATTGTGCGTCGCCATGATCAGCGTGGTTCCCGAAGCGTTGATCGAAAGCAGAACCTGCATGATTTCCCCGGCCGTCTGGGGGTCGAGATTGCCTGTTGGTTCATCGCACAACAGCAGGCGGGGATCGTTCGCAATCGCTCGGGCGATGGACACCCTCTGCTGTTCCCCGCCCGAAAGTTCCCTGGGATAAAGGAACCTCCGCCTCCACATCCCAACGCAGTCAAGGACTTCCCCCGCACGGTCGAGAGCTTCTCTTCGAGGGGCCCCGACTGCCTCGAGAACAAAAGCGACGTTTTCGAGGGCAGTGCGTTCTTCCAGCAGGCGGTAATCCTGGAAGACCATCCCGATGGCTCTCCGATACTGGCAAACCTTTGTCCGCCTTAACTTCCGCAGGTTGTACTCTCCGACGAGAACCTGTCCTCGAGTCGGCAGGAGTTCCCGGTTTAAAATCCTCAACAGGGTCGTCTTTCCGGAGCCGGTGGGACCCACGAGATACACGAAATCTCCCTTGGGAACGCTAAGAAAGACGTCCTCAAGGGCAGTGATATCCTCTCCGAATGTTTTCGTGACGCCCGACATCCGTATTTCCAATCTAACGCCTCCTCATCGTCCAGGCCTGCGATGCGGCGCTCAGGATTTCCTTGAAAGACAAGCCGTAGTACTCCAGAAGCTCTTCGGCTCCCCCGCTCTGGCCGAAACGGTCCTGTACGGAAACGAACTTTACCGGCACGGGTGAGGACTGGCAAACCAGTTCCGCGATCGCGCCCCCAAGGCCCCCTGCAGCGGCATGCTCTTCCGCAACGACACAGCATCCCGTTCTTCTGACGGAGGCCGTGATCGCCTGCGCGGGGAGAGGCTTGACCGAATAGCAGTCGATCACCTCCGCTTCGATCCCCTGCTGGGAGAGGATCGTCGATGCCTTGAGAGCCTCGTGCACCATCGTACCACAGGCGCAGAGGGTGACGCCGTCGCCTTCCCGCAGGATCGAGGCGCCTCCCGGCTGGCACGCGGCACTGTCATGCCTTTGAAGAACGGGCAGCGGAGTCTTGCAAAGACGGAGAAAAAACGGCCCACCTGCCCGGACGGCCTCCCTGAAAAGCTGTCCTGCTGAAGGGCTGTCCGAGGGCACCAGGACTGAAATGTTCGGGAGGGCCCTCAAGAAGGCAAGATCTTCTAGAATCTGGGACAGGGTCCCATCCTCTCCTCCTGTAAAGCCTGTGCGAGTCAGAAGAAAACCAACCGGCAGAGACGGAATCGCAATCGCCGACCGAATCGCGTCGTAAGCCTGGAACACCAGCAGAGGGGAGAGAGAATGGACCAGGACCTTCCTTCCCGATAGCACCAGGCCCGCGGCCAGAAGCACCGTTTCCTTCGCCGATAGGGCTGGCGCAAGAAATTGATCCGGGTGATCCTGCCCAAAAGCCTCCAGCGAAACATCCCTTTCGTCTCCCGCCGCCAGGAGGAAAAGGGAAGAATCCAGCACCGCCTGTTCCCGGATGGCTTCAAGAACAGTTTCTTCCATGCCGGGCTGCACTGTTTCGTCGTTCATTCTTCCATCTCCTCCGCGAGACGTTTCCCTTCTTTCTCAAGCTCAAGCAGGGCATTCTCCACCCGCTCCCGGTTCGGAGCGATCGGGGCCTTCATGTTTCTGTTCTCCAGGGAAGAGATTCCTTTTCCCCAGCGGGTTTTCGCGATGACCGCCAAGGGGGTGTCCTTCTCCCGGCCACACAGGGAAAATGCCTCCGCCAGTGACTCAGCGCTGTGACCGTCACAAACGATGGTTTTCCAGCCAAAGGCTTCAAAGCGCTGTGCGGCCGTTTTCGGAAGACCAATGTCGCCCTTTCCGTCTCCGGGTTCCCTGTCGTGAACCTCCACAATGGCCGCCAGGTTCCCCAGGCGAAGGGTCGAGGCCGTTTGGACGGACTCCCAGATCGAGCCTTCAAGAAGCTCATCGTCCCCGATGAAGCAGAAAACCCTGGCTGGGGAATAGTCCGCGCGGCAGGCCGCCGCGACTCCGTTCGCAATCCCCAGGGCGAGCCCCGGGCCGATTCCGGGAGCCTCGACCCCCGGCGTTCTCCTGGCATCAAGGGTTCCTTGCAGCATCGCTCCCAGCTTCCGGTAGCTCCAAAGCTCTTCCCTGTCGAAGAAGCCCTTCCTCGCGAGGACAGCATAGAGCGCGGGGGCCGCGTCTGATTTTCCCAGGATCAGCCGGTCCCGTTTCGGCCACTTGGGATCCTCCGGGTTCAACGATAGACTGTAAAAATACAGAACAGTCAAGATATCGACCACCGACAGAGAAAACCCGAGATTGGACGCCCGGCTCAACCCGATCATCCGCACCACGTCCTTGCGGACTTCAAGGGCCGTCTTCTTCAATTCCAGGATCCGGTTTTGATCCATCCTCATCATCTCTCCCCGAGGCTTTGGTAGGTTTCCTTGAAAATCCTGCCGACCTCTTCACGCAGGCCGGCGATTCTCAAAAGAGAATCTTCGGCTGGAACCGTGAACGGCATTCCCGGGTTCCAGGTCGGCACTCCCAGGATTTCGGCAAATCCAAGCACTTTCGGATCGTAGGGAACCGCCAGCAGAGGGATCCCCGCCATCGCTGACAGGATACAGAAATGCAGTCGCATCCCCACGGCTTTCCTGCATCCTTCCGGAAAGACGAGGGAATCCCGCTTTCTCGGATCCCATCGGTCAATCCATTCAAATTCCACCACCCCGCGGCGCGCAAGGTCCTCCATTATTCTTGTATCCTCTTCCGCAAGGGAGATCCCCCGGATTGACAGGCCAAGGGCTCTTGCAAACTCTTGTGCGTTTTCCGCGAGCCGCTCGGGGAGGCCGTTCTTCCACGGCCGGATGTTCAGGATCATTCGTGTGCCTCCCGCTTCCCCGACGACCGGGAAAGGCTCCAGGCCGAACACCAGATCCGGAGACAGGAACGCGTCCAACCCCCAGTTGTTCAGTTCCTCGAGGGAAAAACGGTCCCTTACTCCTCTTTTCCTGCAGAGCGCGAGGGCATCCCTTGCGAGTACCCTGGCAAGCTTCCCGTTCAGGGGCCCGACGGATTGGCCGAAGCACCACGGCAGGCAGTCCACAAGTTTTGCCATCCTCACGAGACTCCAATAATAAACCGGCGACCTCAAGCTGGTGGAATCCTGGAAAAGGCCGCCACCCCCCAGAAGGAGCGTCCGGCTTTCCCTGAGAGCCGTAAAGACGGCTCTCAGGTTCCACCGGTTCACGGCAGACGTTCCCAGAAAACGCTCCGTTTCTGCGGCATCATTGGAAAGGACGATGATCCTCGGCCTCTGAACGCCGCATTGCTCAAGAAGCCGCACGGCAGACTGGGCGAGGAGCTCATCTCCCAGGTTTCCGAAACCATAATAGCCACAGAGAGCCACTTCGAAACGGCGCTCTACGTGCAATGAACCGACCTCCACTTAGCCACCAGCGGAATCACCGCAAACCTCAGCAGTCCGACCAGGACCAATCCCATAGCAATCCCCGCCCACCAGCCGTTAAACACCCGAAAAAGGATAAACGGCAGACGCGTGTGGAAATGACAAAAGCTATTTACGGCTGAGGCAAAACCGATCGAGGCCGCGACACGCGGCAGGATCCAGGCATGCCGCCCCCAGTTGGCGCGGGCCATGGCGTACCAGAGGATCAAAGCAGGGTAACCGATAAACAGTTCCTTTGTCCTTGGACGGGCGACCAGCGCCCTTTCCAGCAAATCCCGCAGAGTTCTCTCCCAGCCGCCCACGAAGGCCGTATTGTCGCTTCGAAGCGCCAACACTCCAGCTGCCAGGAGAATCAGGCAAACCATGAAGAACTCCAGCCAGATCATCGGCCGGGCGAGCAACTTCCTGGCGCTTTCCGGGGAAATCCCGGACCGGAAATCGTGGGCAAGGACCAAAAGCGGCGGCAGGAGCAAGGTCAGTTTTACTCCCGAAAAGGGCTGGATTCGGAGCATCGTCAGCGGGGTACTGAAAAAGGCCGCCAGGGCGAGCCCTCCCGTGATGGCCAGCAAGAGCGCAAAAAACAGTCCGAAAGCGGGTTTTCGATATTCCCCGAGGGCCCAGAGACAGACTTCCGTTGCCAAAAAGGCGCTGCCGAAAGCTCCGGAAAGCTTCGCCACAAGCGGCAGGTGAAGCATCAGGAACGCCAGGGCGAAGCCCCCCGCAAGGATCAGGAGGACTTCAGGCCACCCTGCAGGCTCTTCCATTTTCCCCCGGAATCTCAGGGCCAACCGCAAACAGAGCAAGGCCAGAGTCAGCCCAAAAGCAGCGGCTCCTGCCAGGCTCCTCGGCCAGTCCCCGATCGGTTCGGGCCAGCCGCTTTGATACCCCCTCCGTTCCAGATCCGTCCGAATCCTTCCCATATCGGACAAGACCGCTGCGTAACGGCCCCCCGTTTCGATTTCGTAAGAACGGATCAGCAGCAGCGGGACCGATCGCTCCACAAACGCACGGATCATCCTTTCGACGATTGCGTCCCGGGAAATACGCTTTACCAGGATCTCATCCGTAGTCACGCTATGGAGAGGGACCAGGGCCGGGTAGGAAAACCGGTTCAGGATTTCCGCCCCGTATTGTCGGTTGAATTCAGCCTGAGCCAGGAAAAGCCCCTTTTCCCGGATCCATTTCCCGAACCGGTCGATGTCGGGCGCACCCGGGACAAAAAGCCCCTGCGGCAGGATCCCCCGGATTTCGGGCCTCCGGTTTACCAGGGTCTCCAGGGAGGCAACGACACGATCTCCTCCCGCACCGGGGCAAGGAGCCGGCCTGTACAGGACCGGAAGTGATCCTCTTCGGGCCAGTTCAAGCCCTTCAAAGTCTGGGACCACCCCCGCTTTTTCCAGCTCATACGTGGAACGAGGCAGGAGAACATATTCCATGCGGGACGCCGAAAGCACCCTAAGCCCTGGAAATTTTGCCTCCAGGTAAGCCAAGGCTTCCCCGGACCAGGGGCGTTCCCTCGGGAAGGCAATGAGCGCAAGATCTCCGGGAGCAAGCGGGAAAAGGGTTCTGGCCTCGGGCATTTTCGCAATCGGCCCGAAAAGGAAACCCGATTGGCCTTCAATCAGCTCGAGCCCCGTCAGTTCATTGACCGCGACTCCTTCTAGCTTTTGTCCTTTCATTTCCTTAAGCAGGGGCTCCACCGGCAGTCCTTCCTGTCTCGAAAGGCTCTGGATTTCCGTACTTTCGATGACCATGGCGAAAGTGCGGTGAGACAGTTCGGCCTTCCACCTTGGTGCCAGTCCCAGGGCGGACAGGGACAAGATCCCCACCAGGAAGAAAAGGTGCACTCCATTTCGATTTAACTTCATTGATGTGCCTCCCATTGACGGGCGAGGGGGACCCCGAATCGTTCCAGCAAGAGGCTTAGCCTGTGCAGGGGAAGCCCCACGACATTGAAATAGCATCCGGAAATGCCGGAAACGAGCAGAGCCCCCCGGCCCTGGATCGCATAGCCGCCGGCTTTGTCCCGACCTTCCCCCGTTGCCACGTATGCCGCGATCTCCCCCTCGGAAAGGGGGCGGAAGGTAACGCGAGTCACCTCAATATCGTCCAGGCAGCTCTCCCCTTTCCAGAGGGCGATTCCGGTGATCACCTCATGCGAACTTCCTGAAAGAGCGCGGATCATCTCGGCGGCTTCCACATCATCTTTGGGTTTCCCAAGGATTTTCCCCTCGTGCACAACGATCGTGTCCGCACCGATGACGAAACTCTCCGGATGCATTTGTGAAACGGCCCTGGCCTTCTCGATCGCAAGCCTTCTGCAGGTTTTTTCCGGGGGTTCCCCTGGCAAATGAAACTCGACAATCTTGGGATCGACAATCCGGAACTTCCAGCCCAAAGCGGAGAGCAGGGTCTCCCTCCGAGGGCTTTTTGAAGCAAGGACCAAAGAATTCATTTCATCAGCCCTTCTTTTGTTCAGCGGATGATCCAAAGGCCAAACAATCCGCCAAGCAGGGATCCCAGGTTTAATCTCAAAAAGAGTTTCAATCCGACTGTTCCGAAAATCAGATCGATTTCGTGAACGTCAAATCCAGCACGCGTCACATCCCTGAATAGAGGCCGGGTCGCGTCCAATCCCTGGAGGTAGACCCCCAGCATCGTTCCCAGGAGGATCGCAAGGACCAGGATCGACCATCTGGATCCCGGGCTTTTTCCCATCGCCATGCTTCAACCCCTCCCATACAATCCGGCAAGCACTGCCAGAAGCCCGACAGCCGTTGTATACCAGGCAAAAAAATTCCAGCGACCCTTGATGACAACCCTTCTCAGGATCGACAGGGCGCAAATCCCTGACAGAAAAGCCGCCCCAGCGCCGATCCACCAGCCTTGCGGCAAACTAAGAACAAAGGCCTTCAGGCCTCCCGCATCAAGTGTTTCCAGCAGGATCGCTCCCGCGACCGACGGAAGAGACATCAAGAAGGAAAAGTCGAAAGCCTCCTCGGGTGAAAGGCCGAGGAACAATCCCGAGCAAATCGTTGATCCGGAACGAGAGATGCCCGGAAAAACCGCTGCCCCTTGCACAAAACCAACTCCCAGACCGATTGGCAGGTTGACGGCTTTCCCTTTCGATCGGCCGGCCATTTTCCCGGCGAAGAAAAGGATCCCGGCGTTGACGAGAAGAAGGACACCAACCAGAGAGAGCGATCCCATGGCTGACTCAACGGCACCCTTTAGCGGAAACCCTACGCAAGCAGTAACGGCCGTTCCGCCGAGAACCGCCCAGCCGATTTTCCAGCCCGAAGACCGCTTTTCCGGCGGAAGTCGCCACCCTTCCAGCCAATCCAGCAACACTCCCAGCCAGACTCTCCTGAAAAACAGCAGCGTTGCCAAAAGGGTTGCCCCATGAAGGACAAGATCATAGGCAAACGGGGGATTTTCAAATCCCATCAGGTTCTGAAGAATCGCCAGATGCCCAGAGCTGCTGACAGGCAAAAACTCAGTCAGCCCCTGAAGGATTCCCAGCAACGGCAGCTTTGGTGTCATGGGCCCGTTTCCCCTCCATGTCCATCTTGATGACATCCAGAACCATCAGGGCAAGATTGTTCCCGTGATCCGCGATTCGCTCCAGGTTGCTCAGAATGTCGATAAAGACAACTCCCGCGCTGGGTTGGCAGGCCCCGGTATTCAGCCGTTCAATGTGTTTTTTCCGCAATTCCTTTTCCAGGGCATCGACACGGTCTTCGAGGACAAGGACTTCCTTCGCGGCTTCACCGTCCTCGTTCAGGATGGATTCAATCGCAAGGTGAAAGGCGAGACGGGCATTCGTGAACATCTCCTCGAATTCGGCCATCGCCTTCTCGGAAAAAAAAAGGTGGTTCTCCTGCGAATACTCAAAGAGCTCCGTCAAGTTCGTGGCGTGATCTCCGACCCGTTCGATATCGGAAGCTCCGTTTACGTAAGCCCCAAGGGTCAACGAGAGGTCCTCGGAAAGACTGGCCTGCCCGACCTCGGCAGCATAGCGCGCGATTCCGTGGGTCAGCTGGTTGACCAGTTTCTCCGTCTGGAAAACCTCCTCCGCCTTTTTGGGGTCCTTTTCGACAAAAGCCGCATGAACGTTCTGAAGCATCTCCTCCGCCAAAAACCCCAGGCGAACCAGCTCTTGCCTGACTGCATGGACGGCAGCAGCCGGAGTGGCCGAAATCAGCCTGCGGTCGAGAAACCGCGGCCCCATGTCCAGAACCGCCACTTTTCCGGGAATGATTTTCTGCACCATCGTCACGAACGGACGGGAGAACGGCAGGAAGATCAGGGTGTTTACCACGTTGAAAAGCGTGTGTGAGTTCGCAAGCTGACGGGGAATCGAGGCCGAGGTGACCTCGACAACCCCTTTGAAAAGCGGAAAAACGGACATGAAAATGACGACGCCGATCAGGTTGAAAAGGACATGGCAGGCAGCCGCCTGCTTGGCTCCGCGGTTAGCCCCAATCGATGCCAGGACCGCGGTGATGGTGGTCCCGATGTTGTCCCCGAGGATGATCGGAATTCCGGCATCCAGTCCCAGAAGCCCCTGAGAAGCCATCGCGATGACCAGGCCGACCGTTGCCGCACTGGACTGAACAAGAAGGGTCATTCCCGTCCCGGCTAGCACTCCCAGGAGCGGATGGTTCGAAAAGGCAACGAAGATGTCTTTTCGATCCCGAAGGAACGCCATCGCCCCTTCCATCGTTTTCATTCCCAGGAAAAGCAGACCGAATCCGACAAGCCCGTTCCCGAGGATTTTCAGCCGCTTCGTCCGTCCAAAGAGCGAAAGAAGAACGCCGATGCCGACGAACGGCAGGGCAAAATCCGCAAACTTAAACGCGATCAGCTGGGCGGTAACCGTGGTCCCGATGTTTGCCCCCATAATGACGCCAAACGCCTGGTAAAGCGACATCAGTCCCGCGTGTACAAAGCTGACGGTCATAACGGTGCAGGCGCTGCTGCTTTGCAGGAGCGTAGTCACCACGATTCCGACGCCGATTCCTCTCACCGGGGTCTTCGTCACGGTTGAGAAAAGCCTTCTTAGCTTTTCCCCCGATAAATCCTGGAGGGTTTCGCTCATCAGTTTGATCCCGAAGAGGAATAGCCCGACTCCTCCAAGCAGTTGCAGGATTGAAGTCAGTGGCACGAGAATTTCACTCCTTTATTTTGGGAAAGGTTCTGTGTCGGATCAGACCGTGGCTTCCGTTCTATCCAGAATCGTCACCATCGGCAGGACGTTGGGAGTTCCTCTGGTTAGTCTACGAATCACCTCTTTTACCCTACCCCGGATACGCATTTCAAGATTCTCAGGCTCCAGGAGGTCTTTTTCCCCTGCGCCCCCGAGCGCCTTTAGGACCGCCTTCCGGATTTCTTCATAAAGGGCCGTTGCGTCTGAGCTATGGATGAAGCCCCTGCTTTCCAGGCGGATTTCGCCGACAATCCGGCCGCTCTTGTCCAGGACTACAGACAGGATCAGGATTCCGTCCTCCGCGAGTTCGCGCCTCTCCTTCAATACGCTCCCCTTCATCTCTCCGATCGCAAGCCCGTCCACAAGAACGGCGCCGCTTTGAACGGTTCCCTTGACCTGGGATTTGCCGCGCTGGATTCTCAGGACATCTCCATTCTGGAGGATATGGACGTTAGGCTCGGGCACCCCCATCTCGATGGCCAGCTGGGCATGCCGGTGCTGGTGGCGCCGTTCTCCGTGAAAAGGGACGAAGTGCTGGGGTCTGACTATGCTTAGCATCATCTTCAACTCTTCCTGTGACGCGTGGCCGGAAGCATGGACATGCTGTTCCCTGTCGTAGATGACCTCGCAGCCCAGGGCAAAAAGCCGATCGATCGTCCGGCTGACGAGCTTCTCGTTTCCAGGGATGGGAGTGGCGAAAATCGCCACCAGGTCTTTCGGACCCAGAAGGATGTGTCGATGCTCCCCCTTGCTCATGAGGACCAGCCCCGAAAAAGGCTCGCCCTGGCTTCCCGTCGTCAGGACGAGCAGGCGGTTTGCCGGAACCCGTTCGGCTTCGCTGGCAGGAACAAGCAGATCGTCGCTCACCTGGATGTACCCGAGCTTCCGGGAGAGTTCCACGTTCGAAACCATGCTTCTCCCCAAAAGCGCCACTTTTCGGTTAAAGCGGGCCGCTGCATCAAAAACCTGCTGGGTCCGGTGAATGTTGCTGGCGAAAGCCGCGACAACGATCCTCCGGTTCCGGTGCAGCCTAAGGATCTGCTCCAGTGATTTCCCCACGATGTTTTCCGAGGGGGTATGCCCCGGCCTTTCGGCATTCGTGGAATCGCTGATAAGGAGCCGAACCCCTTTTTTCCCGGCTTCAGCGAAAGCGTTGTAATCCGTCAGCCGGCCGTCAATGGGGGTGGGATCCAGTTTGAAATCCCCCGTGTGCACGATGATTCCTTCGGGGGTCTCGATGATGAGCCCAACTCCGTCGGGGATGGAATGACATACCGCAACAAAGGTGACCCGAAACGCTCCGAGCTCGATCGTCTCGCCAGCCCGGACTTCGCGCATCTTCGGTTCATAAGCGGGGGCGAATTCGGCTAGTTTTCCGCTTGCCAGTCCCAGGGTCAAAGCTGTCCCGAAAAGCGGAACATCCAGCTGCGGTAAGACAAACGGCAGCGCCCCGGTATGATCCTCATGACCATGGGTCAAAACGATCCCCCGGATATTTTTCTTCTTCTCCAAAAGGTAGGTCACATCCGGAATGACGAAATCGATGCCGAACATTTCCTCATCGGGGAATTTCAGACCTGAATCCACAACAAGGAGATCATCGCCATATTCAAAGACGAGCATGTTCTTCCCAATTTCGCCAAATCCCCCCAGCGGAATGAACCGCAGTTCCGCAGGGGAAATGCCGGAGGTTTTTTTCCGGCTTCTGCTTCTTGCCATCCCATCACTCCCCTGTCCTTCAAAAAACACCAGAAAACGAGGGGTGGACTAGCCACCCCCTGAAAGCTTCAGCGTTTTCCCCATGAGCGCTTTAATCGCTATAATCTCCCTTTGCGCTTTCTTTCCTGGAAAGCGCAAGGGCTTTTTCGCGAGTAAACGCGCTTCTTGGGTTCAGGATCGCTCTCTCCGGAGCCGCATTCTCATCTGCACGCCTGGAAACCGTTTCCAGGAGGACCTCCGCGAGCCCTTCGGCCCGAAAAGCCTTGATGTAGCGAATCGCCCATTCTTCCGTTTCCGCAACAATCCGTTCCAGAACCGGTTCGGGAAGCGACATGATCGGGTCATGAAAAGGCTTGTTGGCTTTTTTGTAATCTCCGCCCTTCCGGCTTATCCCCTGGTCATCCGCCCAGGCAACGATCTCCCGCCAGAGTGCTTCCGTCACACCCCTGTCTTTTTCCTTGACGTAGGAGTCCTCTTCGATTACCGCATTCCCGGTTTGGGGCTCCATTTTTAGACCAAACACGATGTTCTGCCAAAGTGTTCCGACATTTCCCTTGTTGATCCCGGCGTCCGCAAAATGCCCGACTTTTTCAAAGGGGGTGCCGGAAATTCCATGCTGTGCGATCGAAACCCCATAAGGCCGAATCGCCTGAGCGATTTCCAGGGTCCTCTGGAGGTCAATTCCTTCTTCCACCCCTGCCGCCTTGTCATATGTCCCGTGCAGGCTGCCGTTGGAGATGGCCAGGTAATCCGGGAAGATTCCCCAGGCATTGAGCCCGCCCACGAAGAAAAGGGCCTCTTCAACGGTTGAAAGCTCTCCTTTGCCCTTGATCTCCCCCACTTCGGCTTCAAGCCCGAGGTAGGGGGGGACGTGCATGGCGACATCCCGAGTGAAGCAGAGGTTTTCCCAATCCGGGTTATGCGATGCGTCAACGGCAACGGAAGTCCAGCCCCGCTCGATGATTTTCCGGAGGTGGGAGATCGATTTCAGCAGGTCTTCCTTCGACTTGATCCCGTAATGGTCAACGTGAAGACCGAAAAAGACACCGTGCCCGAGTTCGGCAGAGTACCGGAGGGCATAATCCGGCACATTGTCGAAATTGCATCCGCAATAGGTGGACTCCGATTTCGCAAGCTCGAGCAAAACCACCGAGTTCATCTTTTTCGCAGCCCGCATGAGCCCTTTGATCGTCAGAGGGTTACGGACATTCGCGGCAAGGACGATCGCCCCGCTCTTCTTCGCCGCTTCGGCAATGTCGCGGCCGCTGACCAACCCGACCGACTCCTCTCCGTAAAGGGCCTGTACGTTCAGGGGCCTCTTCCGCAGGACTTCCCGATAGCCGGCACCGTCGACCTTGATCATTCTGGAAAGCACCTCCTTTTACGATCACGCCCTATACGTTACCATGTCGGGTGGAATTATCAAGACTCAGGCCCCGTTCCGGTTCCATCCGGCAGCCCTTCTGCCCTTCCGGCGAAAGGAAGATGGGGGTTGCGCGTTCAGAAAGGCCATGGTAGTATTATGCGCGCTCGATCGGGAATTTCCCCGGCAGCCGCACATTGGGGAATCGTCTAATGGCAGGACAGCTGACTCTGGATCAGCCGATCGTGGTTCGAATCCACGTTCCCCAGCCAAATTGAGATCTTTTGTGGTCCCATCGTCCAGTGGCCCAGGACACCGGGTTCTCAGCCCGGGAACAGGGGTTCGAATCCCCTTGGGACTGCCAGTTTTCAGGAAAGGAGCCTTCCGACAGGAAGGCTCCTTCTCTCTTCCCCCTTCCAATAGATTCGGGAAACGTTCCCCGTCTCCAGGCAAACTGTTCCTCTTCATGTTCTCTCTTGACGTTAAAGAAGGCTTGCGACAAAATCATTTACGGCAACGAGGATTCTCAGCCCGGTGCCGGAAAAATTCTGGAAGGACCGTGTTGGTCCGCAGGAGGTCAAGCTTTATGGAGCAGGGAGTTGTCAAGTGGTTTAACGGAACGAAGGGGTACGGCTTTATCACCAGGGACAGCGGCGGCGACGTTTTTGTCCACTATTCCGGAATCCAGATGAACGGCTTTAAAACTCTCGAGGAAAACCAGAGGGTTTCCTTCAAGGTCGTTGAGGGTGCAAAGGGCCCCCAGGCCGTGGAGGTTACCCCCCTCTAGGAATTTTTCTGGTCATTTTTCCGATCATTCCTGGGCGGTGCCGCTTACCGGGCGGTTCCGCCCTTCTTCTTTTCTCCTCAGCTGCCCGCAGGCGGCATCGATGTCCTCTCCACGCTCCCGCCGGACTTCCGTCTCGATCCCTTTCGAAAGGAGCACCTGGCGGAACTGTTCGATCCAAACCGGAGCGGGTTTCCTGTAAAGGATGCCGGTACTGTTCCAGGGGATCAGGTTCACGAAGCTTTTCAGCCCTTTCAGCCTCTCCGCAAGGGCTTTCGCATGATTCGGGGAGTCATTGACCCCGCCGATCAGCAAGTATTCAATTGAAACACGGTCATTTGTTTTTTCCTGGTAGAAGCGGATCGCTGAAAGCAGTTGATCCATCGGGTATTTCTGCGTAACCGGCATCAGCTTCTTTCGAAGCTCATCATCCGGGGCATGGAGAGACACCGCGAGCCGAATTCCCAGGTTCGCTTCTGCCAAGGCAAGGATGCCAGGCACAATCCCGGCCGTGGAAACAGTCATCCGCCGGGAACCGAAATTCCGCATCTTCGGATGTTTCAGGATTCGAACTGCCTTCAGGAAAGCATCGAGGTTCAGGAAGGGCTCTCCCATCCCCATAAAGACCAGATTGTCAATCGGCCCTCCCTGCATTTTTTCCATCGCCAGAAACTGGCCGACAATCTCACCGCAGGTCAGATTCCTGACAAAACCCGATTGCCCGGTTGCGCAAAAAACGCAGCCCAGCGGGCATCCGACCTGTGTCGAGATACAGGCGGTCGTTCTTCCTTCCTGCGTCAGAAGAACCGATTCAATCTGCTCCGCATCCTGCAGTGCCCAGAGGAATTTGGCAGTTCCATCCCGTTTTGAAACGACCTGTCTGACCGCTTCCGGGAGGGCGCTGGAAAAAGTCTCCTCGGCCTTTTTCCGAAGCGCCATTGAAAGATTCGTCATTTCATCGAAAATGAAGATCCGCTTGGCGTACAGCCAGCCGCAAATCTGATCCGCCCTGAAGGACGGCTCGTTCCATTCCTCCGTACACAACTTTCGCCACTCTTCATAGTCCAGGTCCAGCGGGAAACGCATATCGGCCCTCCCCTTCATTCCATGCAAAAGGAAAAAGGTCTGTCCTGAGGGACAGACCTTCATTTTCTGGTGGAGGTGAGGGGATTCGAACCCCTGGCCCCCTGCATGCCATGCAGGTGCGCTCCCGCTGCGCTACACCCCCGACAATCGAACGGGCTTCATTATACGAAGCCTCTTCCAGCCTGTCAACAAGGATTTGGCGGTTGCCCGGGCCCAGGGTTCATGTAAGGATATTCGCATGAAGAAAACGACGTTTTGCCTCGCCTTGCTTCTCACAACACTCTGCTTCCTGCAACCCGGGTACGCGGGAAGCCCTCTTCCCCTTTCCTCGAACGGAAATGGAGCCCTTCTGGCGATGTTTTCGGATACCGCCAGGGAAGGCGCTCCGCTGGTTCGAAGAGCGGAAGGTTTCAACACAACCCGGGGGGAAATCCTGGAGGCCGTCTACGAACTTCTGGGTTGGGGACACGAACTCAGGGTTCTGCCTAGAATCTGCGCAGTGGATCCTCTTTTCTGCCTCTCTTCCAGCGTACGTCCAAGGCCTCCTGAGCCTTTCCTCGAATCACCGCAGGAAAGAGCAACCCAGGAGGATATTCGTCTTCTCCTGGAATGGGTCAGCGAATGCCGAACTTCGATGGTCTGGAACTTTTCGGTCGAGGGGAAGGCCCTTCATTTAAGGCTTCACAAGGAAGGCATCGCAGCGGGATTGGAAGCCTGGGAGGTCTGCCTCGAAAAGGGACTTGAGGAATCCGCTGCCCTTGAAAAACTGCCGGGCTTGAGCGAAGCCGGGTGGCCTGCTGCCCTCAGGAAGGATCCCGATGGGCTTTGGGATCTGATCGTGGGGCCTTATCCCTCTTTCCTGGAGGCTTCCAGGGCTTTTGCAGCCCTTCCCCGGATTCCCGGAATGCACATGACTCCTCCCCCTTTTCTTCCCGCTTCTCCTCCGCTCTTCTGGGCGGCCCTGGTTTCCGAAAATGGCCTCCTGCCTGAAATCCGTCTTGCCTCGGAAATCGGCAAATCCAGGGCAACTCTTTCAGAATTGGCCCAGGCCTTCGAAGCGGAAGGAGGAATCAACGGGGGGTTCTTTTCGGGCCCGGTTCCAATCGGGACTCTTGTGATCCATGGAATCCTGTTCCACCAATCCTACGGGGACCGTTCAGCGATAGGGCTGGCGCCGGATCGAGCCCCGGTTTTCGGAAACGGCGCTGTCGAGCTGGAAGTGGAAACCGAAAAAGGCACATTTCGCCTGGACCGCCTGAACGAGCGTCCCCGTCCAGGAGAAATTTCCTTCCTGTTTGAGAGTCGCCCTTTTCGAGATCCCGCAGGGCTGGAGTCGGAAGACGTGATGGAGATCCCCCTCGATCTGGAGTTGGGGGAAGGAGGTTCGAATCCCCCGATACCGGGTCTTTTGGCCGCTTCCGGGAAAACCTGGGACGGGTTGGATTCTGTGAAGGGAAGCAGGATTCGTCTTCAAACTGCCTGGAGCGATCGAAATTTCGAAGGAAGAGACCTGGTCATCCAGGCGGGCCCCGCAATTGTAAGAAACGGGCAGATCAACGGGGAACCGGAATCCTTCAGCGAGGACACCCGCCTGGGAAGGCATCCCCGGTCGATGGTGGGATGGGACGGCAGTTCTCTGTGGTGGATCGTCGTTGACGGGCGGAATCCGTCCCACAGTATGGGGTTGACCCTGGAAGAGGCCGCAGGTTTGGCTCTTTCCCTCGGCCTTGCGGATGTTCTAAACCTTGACGGAGGCGGATCCTCCTCCCTCTGGTGGAAAGACGGCCTGGTTTCCAGCCCTTCCGGAGGAAGCGAGCGGCCGATCCCCTACGCCATCCTCTTCAAGACAGCCTCCGGGAACGTTTTCAAGTGAACGTCCATCTGGGGGAAGGAGATCATGATTCCCGACTCATCAAAAGCTTTTTTCAGCCGAAGCCGATAGGCAGCCGCAACTTCCCATTGGGCTCCGGGGACGGTCTTGAGAAGTACGCGCAAGGTCACCGCACTGGCCTCGAAGGCCAGGATTCCCTCCAGCACGGCTGGAGCCTCGATGATTTTCCCCGGCATTTCCGCCGCGAGCTCTTTTGCGACGCGATCCATCACGGAAAGGGCTGCCGGAATATCGGTACCGTAGTCCACGCCGACCTCGACCCGGGCCCTTGACCATTTCTTGGTGAAATTCAACACGGTAGAGATGCTCCCGTTCGGGATCGTCACCAGCTCCCCGTCCAGCGTCCGCAAACGCGTTGTCCTGAGAGTAAACCCCTCGACAGCACCCGCGTTGCCGTCAATTTTCACGACATCCCCGACAGCAAACTGGTCCTCGAAAAGGATAAAAACCCCGTTCAGGAAATCCCGGATGATGTTCTGGGCAGCAAGCGAAATCGCAAGACCCGCGATTCCCAGGCCTGTCAGGATCGAACGGACATCCACTCCAAGGCTCCCGGCAAGGGTCAGCACGGCAATTGCAGCCAGGGTCCACCGGTACAGCTGCAGGGAAATCCCCCGGAGCGTCCGCAGCCTTTTCAGGCTCGCATCCCGCCTGGTCTCTGCCCCTTCCTCGATTTCCAGCCCGGCTTCGGCTTTTCCGAAAAAGCGCCGGATTCCCCTTGTCCCCAGCCAGTTAAGAACCCACCACGCCGTGAGGATGCCCACCGGTCGAAACAAGTCATGAGCGAGCTGGATCAGCGTCCTGGATTCCACCGCAACCCCTCCCCGCAAACCTTTCTGATCTCATCAAAGGGTACCACGATCTCGCCCTGCGCTTCAGGAAAAAGGGGAGGCGGGTTTCCCGCCTCCCCTGCCTTCGCTAATCCTTTTTGACCTGGCCTCTTTCCGCCGCCCTTTCCCGCCTTGCAAGGTGCGCGGGTTCGAGGGAAACCCGGTCTCCCTCAAAGAGCGGAATGAGCCCTTCCCGTGAAAGCTTCTTCTGCTTCTCACAGAACGCGGCACAGTTTGCGGGGCACCGGCTGATCTTGTCCTCCGGCTCGGTGTAGGTCGTGAAGACCCCTTCATAATTCCGCAGGATCACCCGCTTGTCCGACATGGACACGATATAGTTCGGGAGGACCGGGATCTTACCTCCGCCATTGGGCCCGTCGACGATGAAATAGGGAACGGCGAGCCCGGAAGTGTGCCCCCTGAGGTACTCCATGATCTCGATTCCCTTGGCCACAGAGGTCCTGAAATGTTCGATCCCCTGAGAAAGGTCGCATTGGTAGATGTAATAGGGACGGACCCTGATCGTCAGCAGTTTCTGGTTAAGTTCCCTGAACGTGTACGGGCAGTCGTTGACCCCTTTCAGGAGAACGGACTGATTCCCAAGGGGGACCCCCGCGTCGGCCAGTTTTTCGCATGCCTCCCTGGAAGCGGGCGTAATCTCGTTGGGATGATTGAAATGCGTGTTCACCCAGACGGGATGATATTTCTTCAGGATCGCGCAAAGGTCATCCGTTATCCGCTGGGGCATGACGACCGGCGTGCGGGTTCCGAAGCGGGCAATTTCGATATGGGGGATCTTCCTCACCTCGCCGAGCATCCAGTCGATCATCTCGTCGCTCATGAGGAAAGGGTCTCCGCCCGTGAAAAGAATATCCCTGAATGTCGGCGTCTTTCTGAGGTAATCGAGGCAGGCGGAGATCTGTTCCTTGGAATAGGCCTTGTCGGTTTCCCCCGCTTTTCTCCTCCGGGTGCAGTGACGGCAGTACATGGAGCACTGGTCGGTGACCATCAGGATTCCCCGGTCCGGGTAGCGGTGCGTCAATCCCGGAACGGGCGAGTCTGTATCCTCGTGACAGGGGTCTTCCAGGTCCGAGGAGGCGATATGCGTTTCGTGGATCGTCGGAACCGCCTGTTTCCTTATCGGGTCCTCCGGATCCTCCGGGTTGATGAGCGAAGCGTAATAGGGAGTGATGGCCATCCTCAGCTTGTTCAGGCTATGGGTGATCACCTGCTCCTCTTCGTCAGAAAGGGGCAGGACCTGTTTCAACTGTTCCACGCTGGTGATACGGTTGCTAACCTGCCAGTGCCAGTCCCTCCACTGCTGCTCGGTCACATCTCTCCATAGCGGTATCGTTCGATAGTCCCTCACGGTTTTGCACCTCCTCTTCGAAAAAACCGGCGGGAGATGTCCCGCCGGCAACCCCGTTTCTCCGATTCTATAGAATAAACGCCTGTTTCGCTAGCCTTTCTTGATCGTGACGGTTTCCTTGTAAACGAGCCCTCTTGCAGCCTGTTCCTTCATGACGAACTCGTACAGGGCGTCATCGGCCGCGAGCTTCTCCGGTGCGAGCACGCCTTTTTCCCTGATCAGCCCTTTTTGGATGGCCCTGGCAAAAATGGCGCAAGTGCATCCGGTGCAGCGCCCCATCGAGTTTGTCCAGGATTGCTCGTCAAAACGGTCCCAGAGATCCCACGTATAGGTAATTTCATCCTTCCCCTTAAATCCGTGCACTTCCACCTGCATGATGGTGAGGTCCCGATCGCCCTTCTCCGGTTCCATTTTCCACATGGGGAAAAGCAGGTCGCACGCAACATCGCGCGGCACGACCTCAACGCCTCCCAGTTTTCTCGGGGTTTCGTCAAAGAGCCCCATCGAACGCAGAAGACGCATCTGCTCGACATGTCCCGGCCACCGGAGCGTCCGTTCTTCCATCCTCCTGGCCTTCAGGTTCTTGATCAGGGAGCGCAGCCCGTCCGTAATAAAGGTTTCCAGTACGCCCACTTTTGGGAATTCCCTCAGGGTGAGACGGTCCATCGCTTCTACCGTAACCGGCTTTCCATCTTCCACGAAGCGGGCCGGCCGGGTGTACTCCTCGATTACATCCGCGGGAGACCAGGTCACCTGATAATTGAACGGCGGAACCTTTTTTTCCGGAATCCCTCCGACGTAGATGACCGCGTCTTCCACCTCGTCCAGAAGGGCACAACCGCGGCCCATCAGGTAATTCGACATCCCCGGCGCGACTCCGATATCAGGGATGACGACAACGCCTTTTTCCTTGGCGAGCCCGTCGAGAAGCTCGAAATCTTCTGCCATGAATGAAATGTCGCTCAGGTTCCGGCCCAGTTCGATGACCGTTTCCATCATCTTGTAGCCAAACCTGCCCGGGACCCCGGCCGTCACGATATCGGCATCCCGAAGCAGAGGCTCCAGGAGTTCCCGGTCGGTGCAGGAACCGACGACGGTCCTGATCGAAGGGACTTTCGCCTTTAGGGCATCCAGCGCCTTTTCGTTGAGGTCGACGACCGTGACGTCGTAGTCCATCGCGAGATCCCTAGCGATTACACTCCCCACAAGACCGCAGCCAAGCTGAACCGCCTTCATTCAGATCCTCTCCTTTTCGAGCAGTATGGATTGAGCGGAGTCAAGATAGCATACAATAATACAAGAAGTCAAGGGTATACAGTTCAGGCGAAATGCCGGAATAATCTCTTGACGCCCCTCAAAGCGGGTCTTAAACTGGGTGAGGCAGTGTGCAATATGAAGTCTTTGCAAGCCTTTTTCATTTAAGTAAGAAGTCCGAAAAGGGAGGTGGGGATCCGGAGCATCTTTCAAGCGGATAGCATCTGTTTCGTTTGAGATCGGTGGAACATCAGCACCGCAAAAAAGGAGATTCCGGAGGAGGCGATTCTTGAATGGCCACAGAAAGCACGAGAAAAGCACCGAGCTTTGCCCTTTCACTTGGAGTCTTTGCTGTTGCGGCATTCTTCATCAGTTACGGAATTCTGAAGCTGGAAGCCGAGGCCCATATGCCGATTCTTGCCGCTGCCGTCTTCGCTGCGCTGGTCGGCCGTTTCGTCCTTGGCGTTCCCTGGAAGGAAATGGAAGAAGGGATGATCAACAACATCGCCGTCGCCCTTCAGGCAACGCTTATCCTGATGATCATCGGGATGATCATTGGAGCCTGGATCCAGTCAGGGGTCGTTCCCGGCCTGATTTACTACGGCCTCATGATCCTGAAGCCTTCGGTTTTCCTCGTGGCGACTCTCCTCACCTGCTCCATCGTTTCCCTCGCAACCGGCTCCTCCTGGACCACTTCCGCCACGATCGGCATCGCGATGCTCGGCATCGGCAACGGGTTGGGAGTCCCGGTTCCCATCACGGCCGGCGTTATCATCTCCGGCGCCTACTTCGGTGACAAGATGTCCCCCCTTTCCGACACGACAAACCTGGCCCCGGCCGTTTCTGGGGCTGAACTGTTTGACCACGTCAAGGCCATGGTCTGGACCACCGGCCCAACCTACATCATCGTCCTTGCCGTCCTGACCTTCATCGGCTTCCGCTATGGCGGCGGGACGCTGGACGCAAGCCGGATCCACGCGATCCAGTCCTTCATGAAGGCGGAGTTCCCGATTTCACTAGCGTGCCTCATTCCACCGGTTTTGGTCATCGTTCTGGCCGTTATGAAGATGCCTGCCATCCCGGGCCTTTTCGCTGGGCTTTTTGCCGGGATCCTCATGGCATTCCTCTCCGGTTCCGGGGTCGGCGACATCATGAATGTCGTCCAAAACGGCTATTCAGCAGGAATCTCGGATGAGGTGGCCAACGCGGCCGATGTGGCAGCCACCGCTGCGGCGATGACAAAAGCCGGGATTGTAGGGGTGACCCCAGAGCTCGGCAAGGAGGTCGCCGCGACCGTTTCGAAGCTTGTTTCCCGGGGCGGGCTACAGTCGATGATGTGGTCGATCTCCCTCATCTTTGTCGCCCTTTCCTTTGGAGGCATCATGGAAGCCTGCGGATTCCTCGAAACAATCATCGGGACACTGACGAAAGGTATCCGGCGGGTCGGCACCCTCATTGCAGCCGTAGTGGGGTCCTGCATCATCTCGAATATCTTCCTAGGCGACCAGTACCTTTCCCTCGTCGTTCCGGGAAGGATGTTCCGGAACACCTTCCAGAAATCGGGGCTTGCTCCCCGAATGCTTTCCAGGTCCCTCGAGGATGCGGGGACCCTGACTTCTGCCCTGGTCCCCTGGAACACCTGCGGTGCCTACCAGACGAGCGTGCTTGGAGTCGGCCCCCTCGTGTACGGTCCCTACGCTTTCCTGAACTGGGGAAACCCGCTGATGGCGATTCTTTTAACCTATATGAAAATCGGGATCTACTGGAGGAAAGAGGACGGGACAGACGTCGTCGAAAAGAAAGACACCTTCGAGCTTTAAAATTGCATTTCGGAGGTTTTCCTGCAAAAGAAAGGGAGGGGGCGGCGCGCCGCCCCCTCCCTTTCTTTTCTCAGATCGTGGTGATTTCCACGTTCGGGGCGTATTCTCCCAGGATTTTCCTCAGGGATTCTTCCTGAGAGCGGTCGAAAAGCACCTTCCAGCCGAGGATGTCCCGCTCGAAAAAGGCCATCATTTGCTTCCCGCGGAAGGCCAGGCCGACGTGGGCCAGTTCATTCCAGGGGAAAACCTCCCGGTTTCTGTTCATCCAAGTCCTCGATTCCCGGACGATCCCTTCTTCGGAAAGGTAGATCCTCTTTCGGTACCCGCAGGCGTAGAGAACGGCGCCTCCAACGAAAAGCGCATGGACGCTCAGGCTTTTCACGGTCAGGAAGCGGCGAAGCGAGTCTCCCAGGAGGAAGATCCCGATCGCCCCGAACACCCAGCGCATCCACTCGGGGAATGGTGTGTTCGACTTCGTTTCCAGCAGGATTGGCAATACGATTTCCCTCCTTCAGCTGGACTGAAAAGCGGGGAGGGGGACCGGTCCCCCTCCCCGCATTGTCCCAGATTCTTTTTCTCCCGGCTAGAGGTTCGCGGGTTTTTCCTTGGCGATGACCGGTTCCCCCTCCTTGCCCTTCCATGCCGTTCCGATTCCCAGGTAGGTCAGCAGGATCGCCATGAGCGGGTTCAGGTAGTTGAGGAACGCAAAGGGAACGTATTGAACGGTGGGAACCCCCAGGACGCCGCTGTTGTAGGCCCCGCAGGTGTTCCATGGAATCAGCACCGAGGTCAGGGTTCCGGAGTCTTCGAGGGACCTGGAAAGCATCCGGGCGTGCAGGCCCTTTTCCTCGAAGCCGAGTCGGAACATACGCCCCGGCATAACGATCGAGAGGTACTGGTCGCCCAGGAACACGTTGCAGATGAAACAGGAGGCGATCACGGAAGCCACCAGACCGCCCACGCTCTTTACGCCCTTCAGGATCGTCCTGAGCATGACTTCGAGGAACCCGCACCGCTCCATGATGCCGCCGAACGAAAGAGCACAGATGATGAGCGAGATCGTCCAGTTCATGGACTGCATCCCGCCGCGGGTCAGCAGCTTGCTCAGCATTCCTCCCACTTCCTTGCCCATCTCGGGCGTAACCCCGAGGATGTTGTTTTCCGCGAGGGTTTTGGCAACCGCCGTCAGGTCTTCGGCGTTAGCCAGCGTGTCGGAAAGGGCTGCAGAGTAGCCATTCTGGATCACGTTCATGATGTCCCCGATGCCCATCCCCTGGAAGGCGGCGATGAGCGCCCCTGCCACAACACCCGCGAAAAGTCCCGGGATGGCCGGCATTTTCATCACGCAAAGGCCAATGACCAGAAGGGGCGGAACGAACCCGAGAAGGCTGATGCTGAATTCGTGCGACATCACCGCCTGGATCGCGGCGATCTTTGCCGCGTCCAGCGTTCCTCCCCCGTACTTGAACCCGAGGACGATCGTGATGGCGCAGACGAGGAGATAGCTCGGCCCCGTCGTCCAGACCATGGCGCGGATGTGCTGGAAGAGGTCCGTTCCCGCAATCGCAGGAGCCAGGTTCGTCGTGTCTGAAAGAGGGGACATCTTGTCTCCGAAGTAGGCTCCAGAGATGATGACGCCGGCGGCAAGAGGAGCCGGAATCCCGAGTCCCATGGCCACTCCCATGAGGGCGATCCCGACCGTTCCGGACGTGCCCCAGGAAGTCCCCGTCGAAAGGGATACGACCGAGCAGATCAGGAGGGTGGCCAGGAGGAACCAGCGCGGGGCGAGAAGGTCGAGCCCGTAATAGATCAGGCTGGGAACGACGCCCGACTGGATCCAGGCTCCAATGATCATCCCGACGATGTAGAGGATGAGGATGGCCTGGAGGGCCAGCACGATGCCGTTGATCATGCCTTCCTCGATGGTCTTCCAGGGGATTCCCAGGACCCAGCGGCCGACGAGAGCCGCGAAGAGAGCGCAAAGAACGAGCGGAATATGGACTTCCGCTTCAAGCTTAAGGACGCTGTAACCAATGATGACTGCCGAAACAAGGACAACAAGAAGTGCGATGCCGAAACTGGGTTTCTTTCCTGTGGTTTCTTCCGCCATGACCCTTTGCTTCCCCCTTTCTTTTTCTTCCGTTTCTATTGGACTTTCTTCTTGATCGTACTGAACCGCATCCCTCCTCCTGGTTTCTTTTTACTTCCATGAACATTATACGATGATTGGGAGGACTGTCCAGCCGGAAATGTTCCCGCTAGCCTTCCCCCCAAACCCGTCTTCCGGGTCAGGAAAAAGGGCTGGAGCCCCGCCCCAGCCCTTGTAAAACCATTATTTCCCGAGTGCCTCCAGCTTCTTTTCATCGATTGACAGGGTAGCGTCCTTTCTCAGGCTTGCCAGCGCTTCCTCCAGGTAGGATTGCTGGAGGTCTCTGACGACCTGATTTTTCACCGCTTCGTAAACGCCTTCGCTTTCAGGCCTCCTGTCCAGGACCTGGATCACATGCCATCCGTATTCGCTTCTTACGGGTCCTGCAAATCCTCCCTTGGGGGTCGAAAATGCGGCCTGCTCGAACTCTGGGACCGTATCGCCCTTCTGGATCCACCCGAGGTCACCGCCCCTTTCAGCAGATCCCTGGTCCTTGCTGAATTTCGCGGCGAGCTCACCAAAATCCTCTCCAGAAAGCGCCTGCAGCAAAAGTGTGCGGGCTTCCGGTTCGTTTTCAGCCAGGATGTGCCGGACGTGCACGGCCTCCTTCGTGATGTAGTTCTCGCGGTGCGCCTCGAAATATTTCTTTATCGCCTTTTCATTCAGGTCCCAACCCGCTGACATTCGTTCCACATAGGCTTTCGCCAGCGTGTTCACGGCGTCCCAGCGCAACTTCGCGGCAACCCCGGGGTCAAGCTGGATCCCTTTCCGGGCGGCTGCCTGAGACACCAGGAGCAGGTCCGCAATATCCTTCAGAAAATCCTTCTTTTCCTCCAGGGTCATTCCCGAGAGAACCATCCCAGCCACGGCTTTGTTGCCTCCAGCCTTTTGCGTCAGCAGGTACAGAAGGTCATCCTCGGAAACGGAATCTCCACCCACCTTCATGAGGGAATCCGGGCCTGCGGCCAAGGCAAGCGTCGTCGGAACCACAAGAAGGGAAAAGGCTAGCGCGACTGCTGCAGCGAATCTTCTCAATTTAATTTCCTCCCCTGATTTGAACGGCTTCTCAGACAACAGGCAGCTCACGCCGTGATCTCCCTGAAGGAAAGCTGCTCTCCTTCCGCATCGACCCCGACTTTCGCTCCCTGTTTGAATTTCCCCTCGAGGAAGAGGTCCGCAAGGCGGTCTTCCACCATTTTCTGGATCGTCCGGCGGAGCGGCCTGGCACCGAATTTCGGGTCATACCCCTTCTCCAGGAGAAGATCCCGGGCTCCCGCGGAGACCTGGATTTCAATCCCCCTGTCCTTGACCCGCTTTTCGACCTCTCCGAGCAGCAGATCGACGATCTGAAGAAGCTCTTCCTTGGACAGCGACCGGAAGACCACGATATCGTCCACCCGGTTCAGAAATTCAGGCCGGAATGATTGCTTCATCGCCTCCAGGGCCCGTTCTTTCGCCTTCTGGTGATCCCCTTCGCTAAGCCCCTTTTCGGCGGTGAATCCCAGCCCCTGCCCTTTCGCGAGATCCCTCGCGCCGACGTTGCTGGTCATGATCACCACCGTGTTCCGGAAATCGACGGTTCGGCCCTGGCCATCCGTCAGCCTCCCGTCCTCCAAAATCTGGAGGAGCAGGTTGAAGACATCCGGGTGAGCCTTTTCGATCTCGTCAAACAGGAGAACCGCATAGGGACGGCGGCGGACCGCTTCGGTCAGTTTCCCCCCCTCCTCGTAGCCGACGTACCCGGGCGGTGCTCCGATCAGCTTGGAAACCTCGTGCCGCTCCATGTACTCGCTCATATCGTAGCGGATCATCGCCTCTTCACTGCCGAAGAGAAACGCGGCCAGCGCTTTCGCCATTTCCGTTTTGCCGACACCTGTGGGGCCCAGGAAAAGGAAACTGCCAACCGGCCTTTTGGGATCCTTGAGACCGCTCCGTGCGCGACGGACAGCCCTGGATACCGCGTTAACCGCCTCCTGCTGCCCCACCATCCTCTTGTGAAGCTCCTCCTCCATCCGGAGCAGCCTCGCCGCTTCTTCTTCGGTCAGCTGGATCACCGGAATGCCGGTCCACTCCGACACGATCACGGCGATATCTTCCCCGTTGACGACCGGCTCTTCCTGGTTTCTCCGGAGCAGCCAGTTCGCCCGTTTTTCCTCCAGCTCGTCGGAAACTTTTCTCTCCTCGTCGCGTAGCCTGGCCGCTTTTTCGAATTCCTGGGCGGAAACAGCCGATTCTTTTTCTTTCAGGACGTTTTCCAGGATCCGTTCCAGTTCCTTAAGGTCCGGCGGGGTTTCCATCGTTTTCAGCCTTGCCCTTGCGGCGGCTTCATCGATCAGGTCGATGGCCTTGTCGGGCAGGAACCGGTCTGAAATGTACCGTTCCCCGAGCCGGGCTGCTGCCTCCAGGGCGCTGTCCTCGATTTTAACCCGGTGGTGAGCTTCATAGCGATCACGGAGCCCCCGGAGGATCGACACCGTATCCTCCACGTTCGGCTCCTGGACCACGACCGGCTGGAAGCGCCTTTCCAGGGCAGCGTCCTTCTCGATATGTTTGCGATACTCGTCGAAGGTGGTGGCACCCACAACCTGGAAATCGCCCTTGGAAAGACTGGGCTTGAGGATGTTCGCCGCATCCACGGCTCCCTCGGCTCCGCCCGCCCCGACGATCGTATGAATCTCGTCGATGAAAAGAACGACATCTTTCGATTCGACGAGTTCCTTGACCAGCTTTCGGAGCCGTTCCTCGAATTCCCCCCGGTACTTGGTTCCGGCAACAAGGTTGCCCATGTTAAGCTGAACGACCCGCTTCCCCTTGAGGATTTCCGGAACGTCGCCCGCAACGACCTTCTGGGCCAATCCCTCGACGATGGCCGTTTTCCCCACGCCCGGCTCCCCAATCAAAACCGGGTTGTTCTTGGTCCGCCTTGATAGGATCTGGATCAGCCGCTGGATTTCTTTCGCCCTTCCGATGACCGGATCGAGTTCTCTCTTTTTGGCCATCTCGGTCAGATCGATCCCCAGGGAATCCAGCGTCGGCGTCCGAGACCGGGTGACTCGCCCTGTCGCGGCAGCGACCGGGTTTTCCCCGCCGCCTTGCCCCCTTGCTGATCCCATGTCAGTGCCTGAAAGAGTCGCGGCGATTTCTTCCCTCACGGCCTGGATTTCCAGCCCCATGCCGGTTAGAACCTGCGCAGCGACGCCTTCTCCCTCAGACAAAAGACCGAGCAGGATATGTTCCGTTCCGACGTAATTGACTCCCATATTCCTGGCTTCCCGCATGGCGAGATCCAGGACGCGCTTCGCCCGCGGGCTCAGCGGGAGATCAAGAGGCTTTTCCCTCGGATGCCCCTTGCCGACCGCAGCTTCAACCCGGGCTCTCACCTCTGAAAGATCCAGGCCGGCATTTCGAAGGACCTGGGCTGCTACCCCCTCCCCCTCTGCAACCAGCCCCAGAAGGAGATGTTCCGTGCCGATCACGTCGTGTCCTAGCGCCAAAGCCTCACGGTGCGCCAGTTGGACAACCCTTTTCCCTCTTTCCGTAAAAAACTGCCACATGGTCTTGTTCCCCTTTCGGACGGATCGTCCTGGCCAATCTCATCTATTTACCGGAGACAGCCAAGTGCGTCTCTCACCAGTTCCGCCCTGGCCGTGTCCGTTTCCGCCTCCGTGAGCAGCCTTCCCCGCCTCGCCTGTACGTGGGCTGGCTGGACCGCCAGGAAAAGAGGCCCCCAGGCCAGTTTCTCAAAGGGCCCCTTCATCCCGGCCTCCTGGGCCATTCGAAGCAGCGAGAGACATTCCATCGCCTCCGCGAGCCCCAGGCGTCTTGCGTAAAGCAAGGTCCCCCAGGCTCGCCAGATCCTGTCTTCCAGCTCATGGGGCCCATTGAGCAGGGCCGACCTGGCCCGGGCCTCCTGCTCGACAAGCCGGGAGCCCACTGCTTCCACCTTTTCCGTCAGCTCCTCGGGAGTGAGCCCCAGCGTTACCTGGTTGGAAACCTGGTAAAGGGCTCCTGCAGAAGTCGTCCCTTCGCCGTAGGCTCCCCTGACGACCAGGCCCAGCCGCCCCGACTGGGCGATGATTTCCGGCATGGCTCCCGACATCCTGAGCGCCGGGAGGTGAAGCATCGCCGAGGCCCGGAGTCCAGTTCCCACGTTTGTCGGACAGCTCGTCAGGAAACCGAACTCGGGATCGAAGGCAAAATCCAGGCAATAGAGCGCCCGATCAATGGCGGAAGCGATCCGGAGCGCCTCGCACAGGGCCATTCGGCCCAGGAGGACCTGGATCCTGAGGTGATCCTCCTCATTCACCATGACGGAAACGATCCCCCGGGAATCCAGGACGAGGACCCTCTCCTGACTTCCCTGGAGGAAATCAGGGCTCATCAAACGCCTCTCCACCAGGATCCCCTTCGAGACCGGGTCCATCTCCCCGATTCTGCACCACGCACATTCGCGGAACAGCGGCTCATGCTGAATGGCCTGGCGAACGGCCTCGAGAACCGCGGCCTTCTCTTCAGGGGTTGCCCTGTTGACGAAGGGGAAACGGGAAAGATTCCTCGCCAGGCGTACCCTGCTGGAGATCACGACGTCGGATGGGTTTTCCTGTCCCCCCTCGACCCAGGGCACAGGAAGGGCCAGGATCTGGTCAGCGTTCATCCCTGAGTCTCCCTTCCAGAATCCGGATCCGGTCCCTGAGCGCCGCAGCCAGCTCGTACCGTTCTTCTGAAACGGCGTCTTTCAGCTGCATCTTGAGACGTTCCAGCTCGTCGTCTACACTCTTGACCGCGCCTGGGCCGGGAACCGGTCCCCGGTAGGTTTCTGAACCGTGAATGCGGGTGAAAAGCGGCCGAATCCATTCCCTGAAGGCCTGGTAGCAGTCGGCGCATCCGAAACGGCCGGTTTTCCGGAACCTCTCGAAATCAAGCCCGCACCGTGGACAGGAAGGGACAGCCTGAGCCATTTTCCCTTGTTCCCGTAGTTCGGGCCCCAGGGACTTGCAGAGATTCTCAAGAAACGAACCGATGGAAAACTCGAGGAAATCGCTCCCGGGCTTCCAGCCGGAAGTCAGTTCCCTAGCGCAATCCCTGCACAGGTGATGCTCGGAAACGGCCCCCTGGATCGTCTGCCGGATATGGACCTCGGCGTTTTTTTTGCCGCAGCGTTCGCAGAGCATCTTGATTTACGAAAGCACGAGGCTCCTGAGCATTCTCTTCAGGAGTTCGGCGTTCATGACATCCCTGCGGTAGGGCGATAGATCGAAGAGAGATCGTGCAACTTCCTCCTGGTACCGAAGGGCCACTTCGATCAGCAGGCGCTCCCGTCCGCTGATCATCTTCCGGTGCTGCAGGTTCAGCAACAGACGCTTCGCCTCTGCTTCCGAAAGGGTTTCCCCTACGAGGTCTTCGATATGGTTCACCCGTTCTTCCGGGAAACGGAAGGAAAGCCGGAGTATTCGAATGTAACCGTGGCCCCCGCGCTGGCTGTCTACGAGAAAGCCCCGTTCGGGAGTGAAGCGGCTCCTCAAGACATAGTTGATCTGGCTCGGGACGCACCCGAAAAGTTCTGCGAGATCCTTCCTTCGGAGGGCGATCACCTCTTCCTGGGATTCCTGGAACAGCTGTGTGATGTGATCCTCGATAATTTTTGTCAAGCTCGCCATGCTTGCACCTCCTGATCTTCCAGAAAGCATTCTACCCGTAAGGTCAGGATTAGTCAATTATCCTTGGGCCCCCTCCTGTTCTCTTCCGGTTCCGCGATTTTTCTTTCGCTCCCCGCAAGCAGACGCCGGATATTTTCCCGGTGGCGCCAGATCGACAGGAGGACCAGGAAGAAGGCCGCGCCGACGTAAGGAGGCGGAGCCCCCAGGATCCAAAGGGCAAGCAGGGTGATGAAAAGAGATACCATGGACGAAAGGGAAACCGTGCGGGTTCCCTTCAACAGGAGAAACCAGGCGGCTCCTCCGATCAGGGTTGCCAGAGGATCAAGGAAAAACAGGACACCGTAGGTGGTTGCCACACCTTTTCCACCGGCAAACCGCAGCCAGACCGGATAGTTGTGTCCAACAACACCGGCAACGGCCGTCAGAGCAAGAACCCAGGGGGACGAAACGCCGACAGCAAACGCGGCGGCCACGACTAGACCGCCTTTCGCCATGTCGAAGACCGCAACAAACACGGCCCAAAATCTGCCAAGGACCCGGCCCACATTGGTGGCCCCCGTGTTCCCCGAACCAACCGTCCGGATGTCGATCCCCTTCAGGAGGCGGACTGCCAGGTAACCGGTCGGAATCGATCCCGCGATGTAGCCCGCAACGGGCCAAAGCCATAACATCATTTCGGCTTCCTGACGACGAGCGCGTCGACGGCTACTGCGCCTCGCCCTTCCTCAAGGACCATGACCGGGTTCACATCCAGTTCCAGCAGGTCGGGTTCACTCAGAGCCATACGGGAGATCGCCTCCACCAGGGAGGCCAACGCCTCAATGTCCCGCGGGGGATTGCCCCGGGCCCCCCTGAGGAGCGGAAGACCTTTCAGTTCCTCAAGCATTTTCAGGACAGTTCCCCGGTCAACGGGAGCAAGGCGAAGGGCGACATCCTGCAGAACCTCGACGAAAATTCCTCCGAGGCCAACCGCCAGCACAGGCCCGAACAGGGGATCCCTGCGGACCCCGACGATACATTCCTGTCCACCCGAGACCATTTCCTGCACGAGCACGCCCTTGATACGTACTCCCGTTTTCGCTTTCACCGCCTTTTCCAGGATCCTGCCGTAGGTGTTCCGTAATTCCTCCTCGTCTCTAACCCGAAGCGCAACGATTCCAGCTTCCGTCTTGTGAGGGATGTCCGGAGACATCACCTTCAAAGCGACAGGGTACCCGATCTCCTCTGCCGCGGTGAGAGATTCAGCCAGGCTTCCGCAAAGGCGCTCCCGCGTGATTGGAACTCCATAGGAAGCAAGGATCTCTTTTGCCTCGGCCTCCGTCAGGTCGGCAGGGAATCCGTCAAGGAGAGGCTTAGCCCCGGGGACTGGTTCGACGGTGGGCAAATCCGGGCGCATTTCCCACTGGAAAAGCCTCGCGAGGGACGAGGCCGCCCTCCTTGGACTTGAAAAAAGCGGGACCCTACTCGAGTTCAAAAGCTCACGGAACGAACGGCCATGTTCATCATCGATCAGCCAGCAGCACGCAAGGGGTTTGCTGCCGGACTCAAAAGCCGAAATCAGGTCTTCGGCCATTCTCTTCCCGGAGTCTCCCGTGATCATCGAGAGAACGACCAGGATCATATCTATCTGGGGGCTTTCCTCCATGAGCGCCAGAAGGTTCCGGAAACCCTGCGGATCATTGATCACCTGCGCGGTCATATCGACTGGATTCATGCTCGATCCGAAGGGGGGAATGAACCGCTCGATCTGCCCCCGGAGTTCGACGTCGAGCGGCGGGACCGACAGCCCCACGGAATCGCAGGCATCCGCCGCGATGATCCCCGCCCCTCCCGAGGTGCTCAGGATTCCCACCCGATTCCCCTTCGCCCTCCTCGACACACCGAAGATCCGGGCGACATCCGTTACATCGTCGGAATCGCCTAGAGTCAGGACCCCGTACTGCCGGAAAACAGCCTCCCACACCTTCTCGTCCCCCGTCAGCGCCGCTGTGTGGCTTTTCGCAGCCTCTTTCGCCACCGCGCTCTTACCCACTTTCAGGATCGCTACGGGAAGATTCCTGGATCGGGTGAAGCGGAGAAGATCAAGGAAGCGGCCTCCGCTGGAGACCCCTTCCAGGTAAAGAAGCAGCAGGTTGACTTCCGGGTCCTCTGCCAGATGGCGGGCGATCTCGATGACATCCAGGTCGGCCTGGTTTCCTGTCGTAACAACGTACCGAAACCCGGCTCCCGCATCGGCTGCCATCGCGAAGGAGGCAAACCCGAAGGCCCCGCTCTGGGACACATAAGCCACGTGGCCGTTAGGCCTGCGGTCTGTGTCGAGCGAAGCGGAAAAACTGAGAGGAATTCCCTTGGCAAGATTGACAAGCCCCTGGCAGTTGGGGCCTAGAATGCGGACCCCCCCGGATTTTGCTATCCGGACAATCTCTTCCTGGGCTTCTATGCCTGCCGATTCCGCAAATCCAGAGGAAAAGATGACCGCGTGCTTCACCCCGAGCCGCGCGCAGTCCTCAATAACGGAAGGGACGAGCGAAGCCCGCACTCCGACAAGAACGACATCCGGGACCTCGGGCAAACTCTCCAGGGAAGGATAACACCGGAACCCGCTGATGGACGCGTATTTCGGGTTGACGGGGTAAACCGTTCCGCCGAAACCGTAACGCTTCAAGAGTTTTAGCGGCCTCCCGGAGATGCTTTCCAGGTTGGCCGAAGCCCCGACGATCGCTACTGAATTTGGAGAAAAGAGGCGGTCAAGCCGGTTTTCCGGGTCCAAGGGATGCCTCACCTCCTGCGGATGCGTCCGAAAATGGGAAAGGCCTTTCTCACGCCCTGTCTGCGACTGCGTGGAAAGGCCTTCTCTTCCTGCGTCCTGGCCAGGGCAAACCTGCCGGACTGAACATTCCAATCATGGTGCCGGGGACGAGACTTGAACTCGTACGGGTTTCCCCACACGCCCCTCAAACGTGCGTGTCTACCTGTTCCACCACCCCGGCACGTGACGCCCATTATAGCAGGCTGTCAGAACGCGTCAACACCCCTCGGGGGTTTTTTATCTGCGCTCTTTAATCCGGGCGGCCTTCCCGCTCAGCTTGCGGAGGTAATAGAGCTTGGCCCGGCGCACCAGCCCCTTGCGGACGACCTCGATCTTCTCGATCGAAGGGCAGTGAAGCGGGAAAATCCTCTCCACGCCAACCCCGCCCGATACCTTGCGAACGACGAAATTCTCTCGCAGGCCGCCTTTCTGCCGCGCGATCACGATCCCTTCGAATACCTGGATGCGTTCGCGGTTGCCTTCCTTTACTTTAACATGCACCTTGACGTTGTCACCCGGGCGGAATTCCGGGAGGTCGTTCCTGAGAAATTTCTTTTCAATCAACGTAATCCTGGGATCCATTTTCCTTTCCCTCCTTGCTGGTTTCCATCAGAATTTTAACGGCATCCGAAGAATCGGTCCATGCAGATCGAAAGCAAAACCGCCGGATCCAGTTCTCCCTCGCCTTCGAAGCTCCCTCTTGGCGGAAAGACAAGAACCTGCGCTTCCGGAAGATCCCCGGCCAGTCCCATGATCAGGGGCTTGCCTGATTCCAGGATCCTTCGTTTCGCCTCCAGCCAGTGGACGGAATGCCCGCTTTTCCGTTCCTCGATCCCGACGGCGCACGGGGATTCCTTCTCCTTCTTTGAAACCCACCGGAACGCCTGTTGGGCCGTTTTGAAAAACTTAACCCAAGAAGTCTTTTCCCCTTCGCCCGCGTTTCCTGTTCGGGCAGAAAGTTGATGCAGCCTGTCTTCTTCCGGTTCGACCACGAGGATCCTTTCAAACCCGTAGAGCCTTGCCGGCCTCTCCAGAAGCTGGAGGCCCCCCGAAAGGGCAGCCGTCACCCCCGAAAGGAACAGGTACGGACGTTTCGGCAGGTAGGGACGGATGTTTGCCGACGCCAGGAGGTCCGGTCGTCTCGCGATCGTTCTGGCGACAGACTGTTGCTTACGCCATTTCTCGATGGCTGCCGAGTCCCCCGACAGGAGAACCTCTGGAACGGGAACGCCCCTCCACGTTGACGGACGGGTGAAATGAGGGGTGTCAAGCATCCCCCGGAAAAAAGAGTCCTCCTCAACCGCCGAGATTTTTCCGACAACTCCCGGAACCAGCCTTGCAACCGCATCCACCAGGACCATTGCGGGCAGCTCCCCGCCGGTCAGGACGAAATCCCCCAGGGAAACTTCCAGGTCCACGAACGTTTCGACAAAACGTTCATCCACGCCCTCGTAGTGTCCGCAGACAAGCACGAGATGTTCCCGGGCCGCCAGGCTCTCCACGAGCTCCTGGCTCAGGACGGTCCCCTGCGGGGATGGATAGATCACCGTCGCATCCTCTGCGCCGGCGCTCTGGAGGGCTTTCGCAAGGGGTTCCGCCATGAGGACCATCCCGCCCCCGCCAAAGGCGTAATCGTCGACCTGTCCGTAACGGTTGACGGCAAAGTCCCTCAGGTTCACCACGCGGGCCTCGATCGTCTTCGAACCAACCGCCCGACCGATCACGCTGTGGGCGAGAAAACACTCGAGAAACTCGGGGAAGGCGGTGATGAACGTGACCTTCTTCACTCCCAGAGGCCCTCCATCAGCGCAACGATTACGGTTTTCGATTCAAGGTCCACTTCTTGGACAACCTCCCGGATCGCCGGCAGGGCCTTGAGCTTGCCCTCGGGTGTCCGAACCATGTAGCAGTCGTTGCTTCCCGTCTGCAGGACCTCCTCGACGACTCCCAGGCTTTCCCCGGTCGCCCCGTCCCGGACTTCCATGCCGATAAGGTCGTCGATCCAGTAATAGCCATCCGGAAGGGAAACCCGTTCATCCTGCGTCACCTTGATCAGGGTTCCCTTCAGCAGATCCGCAGCGGTCCGGTCGTTGATTTCCCCGGTTTTCGCCAGGATGAGCCCCTTCCCCTCCAGGAAACGGAAGCGGATTGGGTGCAGTACTCCCCATTCGGTGCCGTCCGGGCGGAAGACCCGAAAGAGTTCCATTTCGATGAAGCGTTCCGGAAAATCCGTCAGAGGCTGGATCCGGAGCTCCCCTTCAAGCCCATGGCCGCCGCAGATCTTTCCGATGACGGTCATGCTCCGCGGGCTGGCTTTCTCAGTCTTCAAGGATGTCAACGACCACCTTTTCGTTATCCTTCACCGCCGCAGCCTTGGCCAGAAGCCTCAGGGCATTGACGGTAGCGCCCTTTTTGCCGATCACCCTCCCGGTGTCTTCGGGGGCGACCCTGATCCTGACTTCGAACACTCCGTTGCCTTGAGAAGTGCACTCGACTTTCACAGCATCAGGATCCTTCACGAGGCGCCTGACGATCGACTCGATCAGCGCTCCGTAGTCCGGCATGGGGAACTTACTTCCGCTTTCCCTCGACGAACCGGTCCCAAACCCCGCTCCTCTTGAGAACCATGCGGGCCGTGTCCGAAGCCTGGGCACCCACCTGCAGCCAGTAAAGGGCCCTTTCCTCGTCCACGCGGATCTCTGCGGGATCCGTCAGGGGATTGTAGTGACCGATCATCTCGATGAACCGGCCATCCCTCGGCGACTTGGAATCAGCGACAACCAACCGGTAAAAGGGAGCTTTCTTTCGCCCGTGACGGGCAAGTCGAATCTTGACTGCCATTCTTCCACACACCTCCTGTGATTTCTTACCTGAACAGGTTGCGGAGTCCCGCCATTCCTCCCCGGCGGCCCCGGCTGCCCAGTGTTTTCCATATCTGCTTCATCTGCTCGTATTGCTTGAGCACCTGGTTCACTTCCTGCACCGACGTCCCGGAACCGAGGGCAATTCTCCTTCTCCGGCTTCCCTTGATGATCTCGGGGTTTCTTCTCTCCCGGGGTGTCATCGAAAGGATGACCGCCTCGATCCGCTTCAGTCTGCCGGGATCCATGTCGGCACCCTGCAAGGCCTTCGCCCCTCCAGGAATCGGCAGCATTTCAAGGACCTTTTCCAGGGGTCCCATCTTCTTTACCTGCTGAAGCTGTTCCAGGAGGTCCTCCATCGTAAAGCGATTCTTCCGGAGGTTCTCGGACATCCTCTCGATGGACTCCCGATCCGTAACAGCCTGCACCTTCTCCATGAGCCCGGTGATGTCGCCCATCCCCATGATGCGCTGGGCCATCCGGCGGGCGTCGAATTCCTCCAGGTCCTCGACCTTTTCACCGACTCCCGCAAGCTTGATCGGGACCCCTGTCGCCGCCCGAACCGCGAGCGCGGCTCCCCCTCGTGCATCGCCGTCCAGCTTGGAAAGGATGACTCCTGTCAGGCTGAGTCGCTGGTGGAAGCTGGAGGCCACGTTGACGGCCTCCTGTCCCGTCATGGCATCGACGACGAGAAGGATTTCGTGCGGTTTCACCGCGTTTCGGATAGCCTCGAGCTCCTGCATCAGCGGCTCGTCGAGGTGAAGGCGGCCCGCGGTGTCCAGGAGGATGGTGTCTGCCAGATGCTCCTCCGCGTAGCGGATTGCCCCGGAAGCGACTTCCAGCGGAATGCTCCTTCCCTCCCCGGGGCCGAAGAAAGGCACTTTCACCTGCTCCGCGAGAACCCGCAGCTGTTCTACCGCCGCTGGTCGCTGCAAGTCGCAGGCCACAAGAAGCGGACGGTGTCCCTTGGAAAGACGTTTCGCAAGCTTCGCAGCGGTTGTGGTCTTTCCGGACCCCTGTAAACCGACCATCATGTAGACGGTAGGCGGTTTCGGCGAGACCGTGAGGGTTGTCGGCCCCTCTCCCATCAGGCTGGCCAGTTCTTCATAAACGACCACGGAGACCTGCTGGGCAGGCGTGATGGATTCAAGAACGTCGGCTCCCGTGCAACGGGTCCTGATTTTCTCCACCAGGTCCTTCGCGACCTTGTAATGTACGTCGGCTTCAAGCAGGGCCCGGCGGACTTCCCGGAGGGCGTCCGAGATATCTGCTTCGCTAAGTTTTCCTTTCCCCCGAAGCGCCCTGAATACGGTTTCGAGGCGTTCCTTCAATGCGTCAAACATCCTGTTCCTGTGCCTCCTCGGCGCTCTCCGCGAGAACCTCTTCCATCTCCCTGACGAACTGGGGGGGCAGGTCAGGCGAATAGCGCAACAGGATCATCCGGGCTGTCTTTCTCAAGGATTCGAGACGGGCGTCGAAGCCGAGCGTCGCCTCCAGATCCAGGAGTCTCTGGCGGGCCCTCTGAACCAGGTCGTAAACCCCCTGGCGGGTTCCCCCCATCGTTTCGGCGATCTCCTGCAGGCTCAGGTCGGACATGTCATGGAGCTCGAATGCCTTCCTCTGCCGTTCCGTCAGCAGTCCAGAATACAGGTCGAAAAGCCTCCCAAGGAGGATCCTTGACTTGATCTGTTTTTCCAGGTCCATCCCTTTTTCTCACCTCACGGCAGGGCGATTATAGAGACCGGCCGGTCGGCTGTCAAGCTTTTTTCCTTGACAGCCGCCCGGCCGATGCGGAAGGACTTTCCTCGAAGCCTCCAGGGGCGGGACGCCTAGTGGGAATGAGAATGTCCGTGGTTTTCCCCGGCCTCAAAAAAGCGGTCTTCCTGCCTTCTCAGAAGAAGCCAGAGATCATCCGTCAGTCGCCTCTTTTTCTCCAGCAAATGGAAAAGGGCATGGGTTACCTCCGCATCTTCGATCATCCGAAGGCGTGCCATCAGGTCCCCTGTTGTTTGCAGTTCCCCGATCAGGGATTCCCGGAGAAGTTCCGCAATTTCGGCCGGTTCCGCTGCGGTCCCAGTACCGTGTTCATGTCCTTCCCCGGGCGTGATGATCCTGCACATATTCCCGACCTCCTTTTTTTGAACCTCGCCCTTTTTCTATCACTTCCTCAATATCGAGGCAAGAAAATAAGGTTCTTCGCTATTTTGTGTGGGTGCCTAACCTCTGTTCTTGTTGCTGAAAACTGGTAATCTGGGCTTGCAGTTCACTTTCCCGAGAGGGGAGATCATCCCGTGGACGAAATCAAGCCCTTCATG
>Ga0208826_1000412_pt1 | contig 46039 bp, 40 predicted proteins | sample AD_UKC115_MetaG_FD_184451 | JGI IMG/M metagenome (GOLD analysis project Ga0208826, IMG submission 184451) | Active sludge microbial communities of municipal wastewater-treating anaerobic digesters from Hong Kong - AD_UKC115_MetaG (SPAdes)... | ecosystem: Engineered > Bioreactor > Anaerobic >... | reverse complement strand
AAATTAATTCATATAAAAATATAATTAATGATCCTCAAATTATATATAAAGAAAAAATACACTACAATGAATCTTTTCTAAGAAAAAAAGAGGAAGAAATAAAATTTAACAAAAATCTTAACTATCAACCGAATTTATCTTTTTATAAAAATTTCATAACTAATAATAACTATCAACCTCAACCTGTATCAGAATCTCTTAAAAATCTTGAAAAAGAATCTCTTGCAAAACAAGAGAAAGATATGATTACCAGAATAAAATATCTTAAGAAAGAATTGGAAAAAAAGTGGAAAACTGTTTTTCTAGATGAAAATACACATATTTCATTTATTGAAAAACTTGATAATGAAATAGGAAGTTATATTCATGAACTTGTAATTTCAAAATCTACTTTTTCAAATATTAATTTTGTAAAATATCTTAAAAATCTTACAAAACTAACTATTATTAGCTGTCCATTTTTAGAATCTATTAAAGGTGTAGAATACTGTACAAATTTATCAGAAGTACTAATACTTAATACAAATATCAAAAGTGTTACACCTCTTTTATCTTCATATAAACTAAGAAAATTTCAAACTAACATATCTAATAAAATTAATTTTATAAACGTTCTTTTATTTCCCATTAATATGGATGTTCATTACATAAATCTTTTTTCCAAAAAATTTATCCATCCAGCTGAAAGATTTTTAAGAAAACTTGCTGTGATATACGTTACAACTGAAACTTTTGAAGATTGTGAACTGATCTATTCAAAAAAGAATTACCGCAGTTCCATTTTTCAATCTATTTTTAATAGAAGTCCTTACTTTTCGTTAGAAATAAGGGATATAATCACAATTCTTTTTATCTCTTCAATTAAAGAAAATATTTTAAATGAATTTCTCTCAAATGTCGAGAAAAAAAATTCTTCAAAAATTTTCATTGAAGATTATTGTTTAGATATCATTCAATGTTTCCTAGACTGTTTTTCAGATATCCGGTTTATAAAAGAACGTAAATATTTAACTTCCAATTAAATTATATTTTACAAAAATATAATTAAACTGCCATAGGAGCTTTAATATATGGATGATGTTCATAATTTTCTAAAATTACTGAATTACTGTTTATATCATCTATATTTTCATATTTTTTATCTAATCTAATATTAGGAAACTTATATGGAATTCTACTCATCTGCAACATACATTGTGAAACATGATTAGAATATATATGAACATCTCCTAAAAAATGTGTAAAATATCTAGGTTTCTTACCAACAATATTACATATAAAAAGTAAAAGAAGTGAATAAGAAGCTATATTATAAGGTATTCCAAGAAAAAGATCACCTGATCTCTGATAAAGAGATAAATCTACAAACTCATTTTCCACGTAAAATTGAACGAGACAGTGACACGGTGCAAGAACCATTTTAGACTGCTGTCTAGTATCAAGATTTACAATTAATATTCTTCGTGAAAAAGGATCTTCATTTATAAGTTTTATAACATTTTTCAACTGATCTATTCCTTTTCCAGAATAATCTTCAAGACAATTAATATAATCCATCCCTGCATGTCTCCATTGAAATCCATACATAGGTCCCTGATCTCCCTCAGGATAATTTACAAGTCCAAGATTATCTAAAAATACTCTTGAAGTATTTCCAGACCATATTTTTACATTTTTCGATTCTAGTATTTTAGTATTTGTACTTCCAGAAATAAAAAATAAAAGTTCTTCTAAAATCTGGTTAAAAAGTACTTTTTTAGTTGTAAGTAACGGAAATCCATTTCTAAGATCAAATTTCATTGATCTTCCAAAAATTGAACATGCTGTAATTCCTGTACGATTTTCAACAAAAGAATTTTTAGAAATTATTTCACTCATAAGATTTAAATACTGATATTCTTCATGAAATTTTTTATAAAAAGTAGTTAAAACATAATCACTTTTATTATCAATTCTTGAATTAAAATTCTTTTCAAAAAATTCCAGAAAAGATTTAGGAAAGAACATATCACAATTATAATCTTTAAGAATTTTACTGAGATATACCTTGCTTATTACGTCAGGATATTTTTCAATAAAAAAATCTATACATTTGATACCACCTATTAAATAATATTTTCCAAAAAGTTTTGAAATATCAAAATTATCTTTATTTTCAAAAATAATAACACTTGAAGGATTATTATTAAATTTTGTTCTAATAAATGAATTATGAGGCAATGAATTAAAAGTATTATAACCGATTATTATATTCTGAAATCTTGTTTTACTTTTAAAAAAAGACATTTCAGAATAATTTTTCCAAGGAAGAACTCCATTTTTAGAATATCCATTATACAAATCTGTACAAGAAATAATTATAATATTAAAATTCATTTTTATTATTTTTTATGAAAGTTTATGTATTTCTTATAAAAATTGAAAAAAGTGTTGCTAACTGTAATAAATTACTACATAAATCAAAATAGTTAGTGTCTATAATTGTAGATGTAAAATTAACAGCATCTAAATCAGTTTGTGCATTGCTGTCTAATGTTTTAATCATGTATATATCTCTGTAAAGTTCCAACTGAGATATATAATTTTCTATTCTCGAAATTAATTTGCTTGCACTTATATATTGGTATATACTAGAATTGTTCGGATCGTAAATACTCATAATATACGTAATAAAATTATTATATTCTGTTTCACTCGTATCAATTGGAATACTCATTTTAAAATAAAAAATAAAATATTTGACTTATGTAAAGGTTGGCTAAATAAAATGATCAATATTAAAAATTTAAAAATAAACAATGGAATCTCAGTGTATCATATTCTAAATACTATTCAAAAAGAATCTGGAAAAATAGTTTGTTTAGTCGATGATTATAAAATAATTTTATATGATCTAAATTCTTTACCTGAAAATCTTAAATTGATTTCTTTCTATGAAATTGATAAAATTAATATTTATGTATACCATTCACAAAAAGATATTATCAAGAAAAAATATATTTTTATAGGAACACCGATTGAAAGAATTTCGTTAGTAAAGGTAGATACTATAAAATTCAAAGATAACATATTCACTTTTGAAAGTTATGATTACGAACCTACGATCACATTAATTAAGTAATTACTAAATAAATTATTTAGTAAATTTAACATACAGCTTTATTTACAAAACACTGTGGTAAATTATTAATATAGGAAAGATTATGATTATCTGATATTGTACCCAGAGAAATTGTAAAAGGGATATTATTATTTACATGTTCATAATCATAACCAGCAAAACCAGGAATGGGTATCTGGGGGATAATATCTTCTGTATTATTAATTCTCATGGTATTAGGATATGTAAGATTATATAAATTAACAAAATTAGTATTACCAACTCTTGGACTTCCATATGTATAGATAGTAATGTTGGTATTTTGAATAATACTTGAAAGATCTAATACAGCTAATGTTACAAGTGCACCTCCTAAAGAATGTCCTGTAAAAATTATATTTTTAAGACCATTATTAACATAATTAGTAATATCAGCAGTTAATGAATTTTTCATGTTAGCGTATACCGTAGTAAATCCCTTATGTGATTTAACAGAAGTATCTGTGATATTTGGAAGTAAAGAATTAGTAACTATAAGTTCAAAAATAAAATCGGCATCTATCTGTGAAGCTGTAACAGATCCTGAAAAAGCTACAATTAAAGAAGAATCTGTAGCATTATAGTATGTGACCGCAGCCACAAAATTTTTTCCTTTTGTATAATAAGAATTATAGACATTTGCTACTATAAAATTAGGAGGAGCATTTGTAGCATGAGGAGTTAAATTATAACTTGAAGCTATATCAGCAGTTTCAATTAATGTTTGAGCTACAGTCTGATCATAATTTTCTGGATTTGAAGGAAGATATACAAAAGGTTTACTTTGATCGAAACCATCAGGAAAATTATTAACTGGAGGTGTAAGTTTAATCTGTTCTAAAATTCCTTTAATAACATTTTGTACTGAAATATACTTCCATACAATCAAACCTAGTAATACTAAAATTATAATAACTAAAATTATAATAAATATCCACATCATAATAGTCCCTCCTTTACTTTGTTTTAGCTCTTCAATTGCAGATTCTTTTGATAATTTATTTATATTCTCATCCATTTTAGAATATTCTGTAATTAAAATATTTTAGAACTAACAATATATCTTCCAAATTTATTTTTTGATAATTCTCGTCAAGGATTCTTGAAAGAAAAAATTTTAAAACATTTAATTTACGTTTATCACTTAAATCTAGCAAAATCATTTTCATCATCATATTTTTTATAAAAAGGATCTCTTCTGGATGATCAATATCTAATTTTTTAATATATTTCGACTCAACATATTCATTGTTTAACACTTCTATATTTTTCCCTAAAAAAGTCCCTTCCGTAAATTTAAATCCTACAAAAAATTTATCTGAAATAATTTCATTAATTGAAGGTCTTTTCAAAGCTTCCCCTATCAAAATTTTTGAAATAAAAATATTTACATTCACATATTCTTCAGAATATTTATTAGAATCAAATGTTGTTTTTCTCGAAATTATAATTTTAGATTTATTTTTCAATGATGGCGTATATTTACTTTCACAAAAATTAAGAAATTCGATAGAATCATTACCGTTAATCTTTATAAACTCAATAATTTTATTTATCGCTATATATTTTTTTTCGGGTAATTCAAATCCTTCCTTTGTTATAGGACTTTCAAAGTAAACCATTTCATAAAAAGTAATACCTAACGACCATATATCTAAAGATGTGTCCCATTCAAAAAAACCTTCTAATGGTTTATGCGTGAGTGTACATACAGGTTTATTAAAAATAAAATCGTTACAAATCTGTTTTCTGGATAAACTAAAATCCGAAAGTTTGATAGTATCATCTTTAAAAAGTAATACATTCTGACATTTAATATCTCCATGTATAAAATTCATGGAATGAAGGCATTTAACGCCCGAAGCTATTTCAAACATCCATTTATGAATTTTATCAAAAGGTATAAAATTTTCTTTATTTTTTTTAATAAAATTTTCAAGATTATCTACTGCTCTTTCTTGAAAAATAAATGTAAACTCAGAATTAATTTTAATATCTTTAGCACTATTAATATTTGGATGTTTTATAGAATTCATAATTATAAGCTCGATAAAATTAGGAATTGCAATGTTAGTATTGGTAAAAATTGTATGTTTCGACGAAAAAATTGTTTTAGAACATTTTACAACAATATTCTTTTCACTTGTAGCATATATTGTTCCATGTGATCCCTTACCTATTATTTCTTTTGAAATTTCATAATTTACCATTTAAATTATGAAAAATAAATATTAAGTCTGTATTATATTTTAATCATCTTTAGAAAAAAAATCTATTTAGTAAATGACTAAAGTTTTAATATTATTTCCGAATCAAATTTATTCTTATAAATTTCTTGCAAAATATCTTAAAGAATTTGATTATTCAAAGATATATCTCTACCATCATCCATCTTTTTATGGTCAACGAGAAGAATTACAATTTAATTTTAACAAAAAGAAAATTGTATATCATGTAGCATGTTTTGAATATTATTCAAAATATTTGATTGATTATGGTATTTCAAATATTATATCTTATGATGCTCCTTTTACAAAGAAAATTACAGAAGTTCACTGTTTTGATCCACTAGATTATTATATTGAAAATTCTATGAATTTATTTTATACCAGTAAAGATATAGAATTTAAAATTATTGATGATGATCCAAGATTTTTATTATCTCATGATCAATTAGAAATTATTTATAATAAATTCAAAGGTAAAAGACTTTTACATAAAAATTTTTATAATGAAGTTGTAAAATTATGTAATCTTCCAAAATTATCTTCAAAAGATACCGAAAATAGAAATTTTATACCTCAAACAGTTAATGAATTACAACCTACTTATCTAAGATCCGTAGATTCAGAATTCAAAGAAAAAATTTTTTCGAGAATTAACTTTATAGGTGATGGTAATAAATATGTAAGATCTTCTCCAGGAGAAATTCCTACAATAAATATTTATAATACTGATTTTTTTGAAAATGAATGTATAGATTCAGGAATTAAATTCGTTGACAAATATTTTTATGAAAATATGGGAAATACAGAATCTTTTTTCTTACCTGTATCTTTTAATGCTTCTCAAATGTTCATGGAACAATTTTTTAAAGAAAGATTTGATAATTTTGCTAAATATCAAGATTCTATAATTCCCTCAGAACCTTTTTTATATCATAGTCTTTTGAGTAGTGTTCTTAATGTAGGATTATTAACTCCATTACAAGTCATTGATAAAACTCTGGGAGAATTTTCAAAAAGAAAAACTAAAACTAACAATAATTTAGTTAATAATATTGAAGCTTTTATAAGACAAATAGCAGGATGGAGAGAATATCAAAGATATATCTATAAATTTCACTACTCCGAAATTAAAAGTTCTAATTATTTTGGTCATTCTAGAAAACTTACAGATGATTGGTATTATGGAACTACTGGAATAGATCCATTAGATGATTGTATTAAAAAAGGTTTTAATACTGGTTACCTTCATCATATTGAAAGACTTATGGTTGTTTCTAATTTTATGAATCTCTGCAGAATACATCCGGACGAAGTTTATAAATGGTTTATGGAATTTTCTACTGATTCTTACGATTGGGTGATGATAGGAAATGTATATTCTATGGGTCTCTACGCTGACGGAGGAATTACCATGAGAAAACCATATATTTCTTCAAGTAATTATATAATAAAAATGTCTGGTAAACGATATACTAAAAGTGATAAATGGTGTGAAATATGGGATCAATTATATCACTTATTTCTCATTGATTTTGGTTCCGAACTTAGAAAAACAAGATGCTGTCCTATTATCAGAATTACTAAAAGTATGAAACAAAAAATTATAGAAAATTCAAGATTATTTTTAAAAAATATTACAATAAATGATTAAAATGAATTCTTTCAGTGAATGTTTAATTAAAGGTATACTCTCAAATTTTTCTGATAATGAAATATTTACTTTCAGTGAATACTATGATAATCTTCACTCAAATTTAAATATAAAATTTTATACTTCAGATGAAATTCATGAAATAAAATCAGTTTATACAGGTTTCCTTTTTCAAGAAATCGAATATAAATTTTCTTACATAAAAAATAAAATTTCTTTTTCAATGTTTTTTACTTATACGGAAAATGAATGGAGCATATTTCTTGATCATCGTTTTGTTCAAGAATACCATCCAATATTATTATTTAAAATTGTAAAATCTAATAATCTATATCATTTAAAAAAATATTAATTAAAATAATTGTTTGAAAACAAAGAATTATGAATAATATATTAATGGTTGTCGAACTATTTAATTCATATTTATTGCAAAACAATCTAATTTCTTATTCTATGACAACTTTAGAAATTTTTAATTTATTTAATTATTTATCAAAAAATATAAAATCTTCCATAGATCTTAAATTAACAAATACATTAAAATTAACTTTACAAACATTTTTTAAAAAATCTTACCTAGAAATTTATAAAAGTTCAATTAATGTTCCTACTTCTAATTTAATAATTAACAATAATATCGAACAAGAATCATTATCTAATCCATCACAAAAAAACTTTGTAATTAAATCTCAAAATAACTATTTTCATAAAATTAAAAATCATTTTAACGATCCTCTAAACATAAAAAGTATAGTACGATTATTTCAAATAATTATTATTATTTTAGGAGGGAACACAATTACTGTAATGCCTTTAATGATTCTTGAAAGTTATTGTCTTTTAAAAAATTTAAATTCAGAAAATTACAAAATGCTTTTTGAAAACTCTACTTTATATGTTCTTCCAGAAAATGATGTACAATATGAATTTATTCAAATAAATAATAATTAACATAATTATTACAAAATGACATTCAAATTAACATATACATCTAATACGTATATAACAAGTTACATTAAAATAAATTCTTGTACTTCTCAGTGTAGATATTCTAATGATATTTATCTTTTAAAATTTTTAATAAAATTATTTCACAAAAATCAACCTGATACCCTATACATATTTATTTCTAAAGAATATTTCTATCATCTATCATCACTAATAACTGATTACAATGTATATCTTATTCCTTTTACTAAAGAATGGCTTTCTAAAAATTCTTATTTCTGGAAATATTTTTCGAGGGAAAAAGATATTATAAATTCTAATAGATTCAAAAATATAATTTCTAACGGAAAAATTAATAATTATTATCATTGTATTAATCCTAAAGAAGCTATTTTTCAACATCTTAAAATAGATTTTATCGAATACGTTATTAATAATTTTAAAAATACAAAAGTTTATACATGGATCGATTTTAACTATTTTTACAAACTTGACATTATTCCAGAAAAACTTTTAGATATCACAAAATTTAATTTGAATACAGTAACATTTCAATTAACGTCCAATCTTGAAAATATTAGAGCAAATCCATTTTACTATTTCATAGATGATGGAAAATCATCTACTTCAATTCTTAGTTCATGTATTATAGGATCAAGAATTTCATTGTTTCAATTAATAAATTATTATAAAAAAATTTTTAGATATAATCAGAAGGTATTAAAGATTAGTAGTACAGTTACAATGATTCTTATACAATTATTTTTTAAAAATAATAATCTATTTTCATTTTACAGATCTACATCGAACAATACTCTAATGTTTTATTATCAAATGAAATTAAAAAATTATAAAAGACAGCCTATAATAGAAATATTTAATTCACTGTAATTTTTCAATTTTATTAAAATATATTCTCTGATAATAATCAAGAAAAATCAATCCAATTTTTCCCATAAAATATAATGTATACCGATTAATAATTAAAGGATTGTTAATGACTAAAGTTCCAAGAAATGTAATAAATTCATCAAAAAATTCCAGACTCGAAATTTCTTTTAAAAATATGTAATGTATTCCATATTTTTTAGTTATAAAAGCATATCTAGCATAATAAATAATTCTCAACAATATCAAAATTTGTATATAAAAATTATTATTAAAAATATCCAGTGAAAGTAATGAATAAAATAATATCAGCAATTCGAATGTACTAATGAAAATATTTGGAATAATTTTATAACAAGTATTCATTTAAAAATTCTTTTCATTCCTTTTTTGAACATTATTTCCATTTTACATCTTTTATAATCAAGAATTCTTGAAATAATTCCTATATTTTTATTTTTTGTAAAAAACATATTTAATTGATATTGAACAATACTATTTTCTTTTTCTATAAATTCATAGAAAAATATTGGATATGTAATAATATTGTTCCCATTATGTTTACACCATTCTATATTAGAATTATTGTTAAGCATTTCTTTTTTAATTTTATTAATACATAAATTCACTTCTGGATTATCTATATTAGAATTTTTTATTAAAGGACAATCAAAAAATATACAATTTTTTAAATGACAAGATCCTGGGTTAATATAATTTGCTAAATGAGAAAGATTATACAATACTTCTTTAGTATTACAAATTTCATAAAAATCAATTAAATTATCGCTAAAATCATACTCAAAAAAATATTTTTTTCTGTATATTTTATTGATGTAAGCATCATAAAAATATACGTATTCTTTTACTGAAATAGTTTTATTTTCAGAAATTTCTTCTGAAATTATATCATTTAATAAAGGTATACTCATATAAATTTTTGATTTTTCAATTCCAAAATTATTGGAAGTAATATCGATCAAATTACTTTTATGTGAATCAACACTATTTATTATATCAAATGAATTTTCACTTATCTTGCTAATTTTTTCTAATGTACTCATCGATCTTCCCGGAGATTTAAGTATATCAATTATATTTTTAGAACTATTATTTAGAGGTGAATCTTTAAAAGAACTAGAAGTAAATTTTTTATTAACACAAATTCCATTATTCAAATTAATTCTGTTATCATTAGGCGTATTTCCAGAACTTTCATTACTAGCAGTTGAACCAGATTCAGAACTATTCTGAGATCTATATTTCATATTAAAATTTATATCAGAATTTCTAGTAAAAGAATTTATACTTTTATTTCTTCTACTTTCATTTTCATAATCCTTACCATCAATATAATTATTAACTATATTTATACTTGATGATTTTATCATATGATTTAAAACTACTTCATCATTGTAATAAGATTTTACTTTCAGAATTCTCTCAGATTCTTTTTCAGATTCTCTTCTAATACTTTCTTTTTTAGCTTCTCTTATAATACTTTCTTTTTCATCTTCTTCTTTCTTAATTCTAATGAGTTTTTCTAATTCAATTCTTCTGTTACTGCAAATATTAATATATTCTCTAATAATATTCTCTAATAAAAAATTTAATTCTTCTTTTTCATCTCCAATTATTGAAATAAAATATTTATAAGCTAATAAATATTCATTAGAAGCTTTATCCCAAGAACAAAAATTTTCCGTAAATTTTAAACCATTCATCATATGTTTTATTCCATTCTGAAATTTTTCAGAATATTCTAGGTGTGACATACCAATTTTTAATTATAGTTTCAAATTGATTAAAAAATTATTTTATTCTTTAATTATTAAAAAGTTTATAACTGATAAATTAAAAAAAAAATGAATAACAAAATTGCAATTGGAATTGATTTAGGTACAACATATTCATGTGTTGGTATCTGGCAAAATGATAGAGTTGAAATTATTGCCAACGATCAAGGAAATCGTACTACACCATCTTATGTTGCATTTACTGAAACAGAAAGACTTATTGGTGACGCTGCTAAAAATCAGGTTGCCATGAATCCTGTAAATACTGTATTCGACGCTAAACGTCTTATTGGAAGAAAATTTAGCGATCCAGAAGTACAAAATGATATTAAACATTTTTCATATAAAGTAGTTTCAAGAGAAGGCGATAAACCTTATATTTCAGTAGATTACAAAAATGAACCAAAAGTTTTCTCTCCAGAAGAAATTTCTTCAATGGTTCTCACAAAAATGGTTGAGACAGCAGAAACATATTTAGGAAAACCTGTTAAAGATGTCGTAATTACAGTTCCTGCTTATTTTAACGATTCTCAACGTCAAGCTACTAAAGATGCTGGAAGAATTGCAGGTCTTAATGTTCTTAGAATTATTAATGAACCTACAGCTGCAGCCATCGCATACGGTCTTGATAAACAATCAGAACTTAAACGAGAAAAAAATGTTTTAATTTTTGATCTAGGTGGAGGAACTTTTGATGTTTCTTTACTATGTATTGAAGAAGGAGTTTTTGAAGTTAAAGCTACTGCAGGTGATACTCATCTCGGAGGTGAAGATTTTGATAATAGAATGGTTACCCATTTTGTATCTGAATTTAAACGTAAATATCAAAAAAATATTTCTGAAAATCCAAGAGCTCTTAGAAGACTTCGTACTGCATGTGAACGTGCTAAACGTACATTAAGTACAAATCCTCAAGCAAGCATTGAAATTGATTCTCTGTATGATGGTATTGATTTTTACACAAGTATTACAAGAGCTAGATTTGAAGAACTTAACGTAGATCTTTTCAGAAAATGTATCGAACCTGTAGAAAAGGTTTTACGAGATGCAAAACTTGGAAAGAATGATATTCATGAAATTGTTCTCGTAGGTGGTTCTACAAGAATTCCTAAAGTTCAATCTCTTCTTCAAGATTTTTTTAATGGAAAAGAATTATGTAAATCTATTAATCCAGACGAGGCAGTAGCTTATGGAGCAGCAGTTCAAGCAGCTATTTTATCAGGACATTCAAGTTCTGCAAAACTTGATGAACTTCTACTTTTAGATGTTACTCCTCTAAGTCTAGGTATTGAAACCGCAGGAGGAATCATGACAAATCTTATTCCAAGAAATTCTACAATTCCTATCAAGAAATCTCAAACATTTTCTACATATGCCGATAATCAACCAGGTGTAAGTGTTCAAGTTTTTGAAGGTGAACGTCCAATGACAAAAGACAATAATCTTCTAGGAAGATTCGATCTTTCTGGTATTCCACCAGCTCCAAGAGGAGTTCCTCAAATTGAAGTTACTTTTGATGTTGATTCTAATGGTATTCTTAATGTTTCTGCTCTAGAAAAAGGGTCAGGAAAGAAAAATACTATTACAATCACAAATGATAAAGGAAGACTTTCAAAGGAACAAATTGAAAGAATGGTTAGTGAAGCAGAAAAACATAAACAAGAAGATGAACTTGTAAGAAAACGTGTGGAAGCAAAAAATCAATATGAAAGTACAATCTTTCAGATGAAATCACTTGTTAGTGATACAAGTTCTAAAGAAGGTATGGAATCAGCTAAAGAAGATATTAGCAAGATTAATACAGTTCTTAACGAACATTCTGAATGGTTGTCAGACCATCCAAATGAAAAAGCAGAAATTTATGAACAAAGAATGAAAGAACTTCAAGAATCTTCTCAACGATTATTCTCAAATCTTCAAAACAATTCAAATAATCCTTCTTCCAATAGCCAATTTAATGGTAGTGGTCCTTCTAGTGGACCTACTGTAGAAGAACTTGATTAAAAATTTTAAATTTTGTATTTTTAAAAAATACAAATTATATAATTTTGATATAAAATACTTACTTTTTTTAACTTAAATGCAATTTCAATAAGGCAAATAACAATATTGAAATATCTCACATCGCAAACGCTCAACCATGAATTCTGAACAATGGTACACATTTTCCAGAACACCGTCTTTCGGCAAGAAACACAGAAGACCCATCTTGATTCCAGTTCAAGAAACCTTTTCCTTCTCCTTCAGATCTTCCGATTCCCAGTTCTTTCTCAACGTTTTCTTCAAACGTGATTCCACTGGGAACTATCCTCACTTTAGGATGCAGATGATGCCAATGCCCACATGCAACATTGAGACCGTTGATGTTGCGATCTCGGAGATTCTCGGACAGGCCAGGATGAAACTTCCTCGGAAAATCTTCTCCTACCTCGACGCAGAGATACTCAAAGATTGCTTCACCATACTCTACAGAAGATACCAGAGATTTTCTCTCCCCAAAAAGAAAATCAAAACAATCTACACACACAAAGAACAAGTTCACACAACTTCCGTTGAAATCACAATGAAGGATTCGTTTCTTGCTCTCAAGAAGAAATGGGAGAACAAAACTTTCGATCAAACCGAAATGAAGGTTCTCCTGTCCAAACTTGGAGTTTCAGACGAAACCATCAAGGTCTTCTTCGAACATCTCTCAGACGAGATCATCATCCCGTTCCTCGACTGCCCAGATATTTTCTCCGCGTTCATTTACATTTTCCCAGAAATGTACCACTCTGAACACAGAGACGAGATTCTGAAGATCTTCGTGGAAACGATCGAGGGAGAGGAGTACAGGCTCAAATGTTCAAACGGAAAAGTTTCGAAACTCATCAACTGTCTTTCTGGGTTCTCAGATTTGGTCGACATCAGAATCTCTTCTGACGACCACATCAAAGGAATCCTTGGAGGCATCATGACGAAGTTTCAACAAGGCCTGATCTCAAAGGAAAACATCATCGAAATGGTCAAGGCTGTTTTGGATGAAAACAACATTTCCGATCTTCGAAGAGAGACATATCTTTCGATCTTCGAAGATGAACTCTAAAACGGGAATAATCTTCAAAAAAAATCAAAAAAAAAGAAAAAAATGAAAAATCAAAAAAAAAGAAAAAAATGAAAAATCAAAAAAAATGAAAAATCACAAAAAAAGAAAAAAAAAAATGAAAAATCACAAAAAAAGAAAAAAAATAGATAGTTTCAGTTCTTTCGTTTTCCGTTCTTCGTTTTCCGTTCTTCGTTTTCCGTTCTTCGTTTTCCGTTCTTCGTTTTCCGTTCTTCGTTTCTTTCCTTACATAGTTTCTTGTAAATATCTTTATATTTTTTTTTCTATGTAAATACATAATGTTAGAAAATCATTATGTATAAATTTGAAATAGAAAACCTAATTTTTTAATTAAAACGCGAAAGTTAATAAACATCTGAGACAATGTTTTTAAGAAAACAAATCGGTAATTTCATTAAAATAAAAATATCTAATATTCATATTAATTTCAAAAGATTTATACAAAACTGTTCTAAAAAATCTTTTTTTACACCTCTAAAATTTTTTTCAAATTCCAATTGTAATATTGTACATCATATGTTACCTAAAGATTTGTGTGTAAATCAAAAATTATTATATTCCAAAAATAAACTCTATATTGATCTCAATAAAATTCAAAATATATTTTCTCTTGTAAATAATATTGAAATATTTATGTTAGATAAAAAAATTTTAAAAGACTCAATTTTTGAAGATTTTAAATTAGGGTTAGTAACAAATGAAAATATAATTCATTTTTGTAATATTTTAGAAGATTCAAATAGATATTCATTTATTTCAAATATTTCCAAAATAAATACTAATAATATTTCTGAAATTATTTATTACATAATTAAGAAATATAATTTTCATGAAAGAATAACATCATTTCCAGATATTAATAAAATTGAAAATTTTCTAACAGAATTTAATCAATTTCCAGAAATTAAAAATCTTTTATTACAAGTATTTGTTTCAGATATTATTATTTGTGATTGTAGAGAAAAAGAACTTCTTAATAAAAACGAGTACATAAAATTTTGTACAGGTCACCTTTTAAGATTTATACGTTATATAGTATGTTTTTCATTGTTTTCTGATTCTAAAGGAATATTTGAAAAAATTTTACAAATTAAAAATGAAAAAGATAGTTTCATTTTTAAAAAAAGTATTTATTTACCAATTAAGCTTATTAGTAAACAAATAAGTAATTTATTAAAGAATACACAAATAGGCGATCCTATCATAATCCCATTTAAAGATCTTAATTACAGATGTTTTTAAATTTTCATAATAATTAAATTAATTATTATATATAATAAATTGATAAAAAATCTTTATTTTTTAATATAATTTGTTATCCTCACGCGCGTCAGTCCATTTATACTCGCGTATAGTGTCCTCTATGAACATTTCAAACTCTACAAAGCTAGGGATATCTGACAATATTTCTTTTGATCAGTTACCCCCCTTTAAGCGTTATGAAAACGACAATAAGCCCTCCGCTCCTAGCTCTGCTCTTGGTGGAGCTCCACCGTTTCCTCTTTGTACAGTGAAGAAAAGCGTGTATAGATCCATTAGCACTTTCCAGTCTAATCTCTTCACTGAGTCCCCTGTAAAAGAGAGACAACAAGCGAAACACCCCTTTTCCGGAAAGGAAAACTCAACACCTTTTTCAGGAACGATACATCCCGAAAAGAAGGTCGCTCAACCTTCTTCCACTGGATCCCCTTCCCGTAAGCCTAACAAAAAGCGCATCCACGTAGACCACGAATCACCGAATGAAAACCTTTGTAATAAGAGGCCCAGACAAAACAATGTTTCTTCCACCGGTGAAATTCATTTTACCAAGAAACAGCCTCTTCAAACTCCTCCGTTTGGTCTTCTTCAAACTCCTCCGTTTGGTCTTCTTCAAACTCCTCCGGTTGGTCTTCTTCAAACTCCTCGGTTTGGTCTTCCTCAAACTCCTCGGTTTGGTCTTCTTCAAACTCCTCGGTTTGGTCTTCTTCAAACTCCTCCGGTTGGTCTTCCTCAAACTCCTCGGTTTGGTCTTCTTCAAACTCCTCGGTTTGGTCTTCCTCAGGCCCCCAAACCTGATCCATATTTTGTTCCCTACGTATTGTTCACAAACAATACATGCAATCTCGTGCATCATATGATACCCAAAAATTTATGCACAGATGATAGAACCTTGTTTTCCAGAAACAAGTTCTATATGCTCAAAAAATCACTGGAAACAGACAAGATTCTTTCTCTTGTCAAAGACATCGAATTCTATGGTGTAGAATCACAAAATTTCTACGACTATTTCGCTCAGACATTAAAAAACGGAAATATTTCTGAAATGGAAATCAGAAAAATCAAGGATTTCATTGCTGCAAAATCGTTTGATATCAAAAAAATTTCCGAAATTCCGTTGTACAACACAACTGGAATTGCCATTAAGATCTTCGAAGCACTCAAAAAGTTCAGATTTTGCGGCAGCATGACTTCCTTTCCAAGCCGTCAAGAAATAGGTGATTTTCTTACAGAGCTCAATAAAACTGATGAAATCGAAAAGCTTTTGCCCGAAGTATTCACAAGTGACATCATCATTTGCGACTGCATGGAAAAATCGCTGTCCTCGCATTACCGTCAGCGTAAAGACGCTTGTATAGGAAATCTCCTGAGATTTGTCCGCTATATTGTTTCCTTTTCCTTGTTCTCAGATTCTGATAAACTTTTTGAAGCCTGTGCTATGCTCTCTGAGAATATGAATTCCTTTTCATGTTCAAATTTCAAAAGAATTACCAATCCCAAAACAAAAGAAATTGGAAACTTTATTGCAGCCAAACTCAAAAATCACTTTAGTTTGCCTCCCATCGAAAATTCAGCTCCTCGCAAAAATTCGATTGTATTTACGGAAAAAGAATTGGCTTTTTGCAAATTCTATTAGACGACACACAAAAACCAAAAAAATTAAAAAATCAAAAACCAAAAAAATTAAAAAATCAAAAACCAAAAAAATTAAAAAATCAAAAACCAAAAAAATTAAAAAATCAAAAACCAAAAAAATTACCACACTCAGTTAGTATAGCTTTATTTTTATCTATGTATGTAAACCACCCACATTCTGTCTTTTTGTCTTTAGTTTCGTCTTTTTGTCTTTAGTTTCGTCTTTTTGTCTTTAGTTTCGTCTTTTTGTCTTTAGTTTCGTCTTTTTGTCTTTAGTTTCGTCTTTTCTATGTAAATACATAATGATTTTCTAACATTATGTATTAATTTTGATAAAAAATACTTAATTTTTTGCAATGATATGTTATCACCCGTTATAGCGTATCCAAGCATACAGACAAGAATTTTCAGGGAATGCCCCCTCAAAAGAGATGCGCTCAAGGCAAGGGCAAGTCCCTCCCCTCATGCTTCCCTCCTGGTACCAACTCCCCTTCGGAATCTAATCCCCAAATCCCAATAATCAGTTTTGATTGGAAGTTTAAGATTCCCGAAAGTGAGCGTTCCTTCGATGCTTTCATGTTCTTCAAAAATAACAAATGCACCACCGTTCATCACATGCACACCAAATTTAGAGCCAGCTGCTACAATGATTTTTCGAGAAATGTTTTGTTCTGTGACAAGGAAAAAGTTCAAAATATCCTTTCTTTTGTCTCCGATATCCAAGTTTATGGTTTTGATCAGGAAATCGCTTCCGACCTGATCGTCAAATTCAAAGACTTGTCCAAGAAAAAGAATTGTGGATCGACCACATGCAGAACAGTCATTGAAAGTTATTCTAGCTCTTCGATCAACATGAAGGACAAAATTCACTTCAATAATGATTGGAATAATACAAATTCCATTAACAATAAAATCTTTAGATTGATCGAGAATTTTGGTATTTCAAAAACAATTTCGTCCTTTCTTTCGTATCAGCGAGTCAGTAAACTTATGACAGTGTTGAACAACGTTCAAGCCAGAGATTATATCATCAAAGCTTTTGAAGCAGATATCATCATTTGCGATTGCCTTCAGAAATGTGCTAATAAATTTGCAGGAAAAAAAATATGTACAGGACATATCCTCAGATTTATTCGGTACATTGTGTGTTTTTCTCTCTTCTGTGATTCGAACAGGCTTTTCAGTTTGTGCAAAGAAATTGAGATCACTTTTGATTTCATTAAAGGTGATGTTTACAATTTCAGACCCTTTTTAATTTCTCGCATAGATATGATCAGCTCCAAAATCATGTCGAAGTTCAAGGCAACTCCCGTCGGAAACCCGATTGTGTTTACAAAAGAAGAGTTCGCTGATTGTCATTTTTTTTAATTTGGTAAAAATCGATAAAAAACAAAAAAATCAAAAAAAATCAAAAAAATTAGATAGTTCCTCTCCTCCCCTCTCTGTTTATTTTCGTGTTTCGTTTTATTTTCGTTTTTTCGTTTATTGTTTTTCTTTTTCTTTGTAAATACATAATGATTTTCTAACATTATGTATTAAAATTTTTTAAAATTGGGTAGTTTATCTAGCATGTTAATAACTAAAGATTATTATACTTTCCTAAAGTATAATTTTAAATTTTATTCCATAAAAGAATATTCCATTTCAGAATCTTCTTGAAAATAATTGATAAGAAATGTAACTGTTAAAATACTTGCGTAAATAGTATTTTTAATTAAATTATCAAAAGAATACATTTTTTGTATTTTATTTAAAAAAGTATTTTTAAATCAATTTAAGATTTTATAAATTGAATTACATTACGGGAATACATTTCATCATCAATAATATTAGAATTATCATCGAGTAAAAATTTGTAATAACGGCCTTTTGAAGAAATGATAACGATTTTTTCTAATCTGTCTTCCATAATAAATCCACATAAAAAATTCATATTCGTTTCAGGTAAATCAAATTCTGAAAAAGATCTAAAATAATCTTTGTTAACATTTAACATGTTTACTTTAACAGAAATGTTTGAAACTTCTAAATTTTCAAATTCAATTTTAAATTTTTTAATATTAATATTTTCAGGAACAGTTTCTTGCATAGATTCATAATTTATAGTATTAGAAGAATACCATGGTAAATTGAAATATGAAAGTTTGTCTATATATGATTCTCTCTTTCTAATACCTTTAATATCGAATATATGAATTTTCCCTTTTTTAGAAATTACTATTAGAAGTTCATTATTTTTACTTATATCCATTCCTGTAATTTGAGTTTCATAAATTCCTCTATAAAAAGTTCTTACTAATATAGGATTTTTAATGTATGTTATTCTATAAATATTTATATATTTTCCGTTAACGGAAGAAACCGCCATTAACATAGAATCTTTGCTAAAAATTATTTTATCAATTTTATCTATTTCAGTACATACAAAATTTGTTACTTCTGGTGTTAATTTTCCAAATTTTATAGAAATATCAATTAATGTAATTATATTTGTATCTTTTTCAGAAAAAGCGATCAATAATCTAGAATAGGTTTCAATAATTTGAAAATTAATAAAAACAGGTAAATCAATAATCATAGAAATTTTTATATTTGGTTCTTCTTCAGAATTTTTATCGAATGTCTTGAAACAATATGAATAAACAAGTAAATGAAGGGATGTAACAATAACAATATATGTATCACCTAAATAACAGTTAATTATAGCTTCTCCTTTTCTTGAAATTCCTATAATATAATCATTAAGCATAATATCCCACAATAAAATATCATATGTTTCTTCGTAAATATTAGAATTAATAGTTTTTAATAATTCCAAATCATTACTTCTATAAATCAAAATATTTTTATTGGTTTTATTATAACTAATATTGTAACCATTTTTATTATAAACTAATCTACTACCGTCTTCGATAACTGAAAGATTTTCAGAACTAAATTCTGGGTAAATACATAAAGTATCGAGTATGGAATATCCATTAAATGTACCATAAATAATATTTTTTTTAGAATCTGTAAAATTTATAAATGATAAATCCTTTGGTAAATTACTATCCATTTAATAAAGCTTATCTTATTGTTATTTAATTAGATTTTTATTTCAGTTTGATTTCTATTAAAAATTAATAGAAATTAGTAAGAACTTTTAAATTTAACAAATGGGAAAATATGAGTACCAGGATAAATAATAGAATTTTGTTTTGTAAGACATCCTGAAAAAAACATATAATCAATTTTAATTTTATTATCGATTATATCTTCCAAATTAAATAAAGATCCTAAAACATCATGTTTAATACAAAGATGTACAATTTCTGTAAGACTTTCATAATTTACATTATTTTTAAGTTTTCCTTTAATATTATATAATTGAAATTTACCTTCTTCAAATTTAATGTAAAAAACTGTAAGATTTGATTTAGAAGGAGGATTCGTATTAATAATAACATTAGAATCTGTAAAATTTTTCTGAATAAAATTTCTGTTTAAAAACCTAATATTATTTTCTTTGGTATAATGATATATTTCAATAAATGTAATAGAATTAATAACACAACATTTTAATTTTGAAAGATCAATAGGTTCAGATGTATATGTCCATACTGCAGTTCTTTTTTCTATGGGAAAACGAATATATGATTTACATGTATATTCTCTGTACAATGGAAGAACCCATTGAGAATCTTTAACATAAGTTTTTAAGAAAAGTTCCGAAATATTAAAATTTTCTCCTATTTCAGTTCCAAAACTTCCTTTATAAATTTTTGTAAATTTTGTATTTTTATTATCAATCATACATTTAACAATTTTAAAAAATTTTTTAATACGTTCAATTTTAATCTCTTTAGAAGAAAAATCTTCTTCTAAAGGAATTTTTTCTATTAAATCCTGAATTTCAATTTTATATCTTGAGTTTTCCAAGAGTTCAAAAAAAGAATTTAGTTTATGAACTTCTTCTGGATCTTTTGGAAAGATATTTTCTAAAATATTTTCGATCATTGGGATGTAATTATTAAACTTTTCATCAATTTTTTCTTTGAAAGCAATTCTTGATATATAAGAAACTGTAAAAGCAGGTGTGTCAGCTTTAATATAAATATATACAATATTTCCTTTTGAATCTTTCATATATGAAATACCATCTATAGGATAAATACCCTCGATAACATCAGAATATTTACAATTAAAAGAAATTCCTAAACATTCAAGTGGTACTCTACTTTGTAAAATTTTTATAAAATCAGTTTCTAAATGACTTCCTTTAGTTTGTATTAATCCATCTTTATTATTTTTAATTAAAAAATCATCTTCATTTTCAAGACGTTCATCAATATTATTCATAGGACTTTTAAAATCAACTATTGTAAATCCTCTTTTAGTATACTTATAAAGTCTGTCAATTTTAATTCCATCTAAAAAAGTTGAACAATGGGATGTAATTATTGTATAGTACCATGAAGAAGCGCATATAAAAGTTCCCAATGTTTCACCTGAAGTTGAATGAGGGTAACTCCATTTACTTTTTCCTTGAGGAAGATACATTGCTTTAACACATGAAAAATCAAAAGACATAATACAATCGTTGGGATTTATATTTTCAGTTAATATAATTTGAATGTTAATGTAGTCCTTAAATCTAAATGTTAAAACACAATTTTTAATAGAATGATCAATACTGATTTCTTCGCAAATTTTTATGAGATTGTGAACATACTCTATTTTTTTATTTGTATTTTTACCATAGATAAAAATATCTACATCTGTTTTTTTCAAATTTTCTTGAAAATCAAATTCTGTACTTTTACAATTAAGTAAGGCCATCATTGGAAGTCCACCCGCAATACAACAATATCTAGGATCCAAAAATTCAAAAATTTTTGGATGAATTTTATTAATAATTATCTTTTCAGCTTCTTTAGGATTTTTCATGAAAAATGAAACTTTAATTTGTGAATCTACAATTTTTGTACAGTAAGGATTTATACAATTATTCCTAAATTTTTTATCAAAATCATAATCACTGATAGGTTTCCCCAAAGATTTTTTAAACCAATTCATTACAGTTCTGTGATTGGGAATTTTGTAAAATGGGTTATATAAATATTTCCCACTATAACTTTTTGGATAAGCAAATGGTAATAACTGATAAGCAAAAATTCTGTAAATTATTTCATTCCACAACGTAGTGTATTTATCATCTTGTGAATCATTAATAATTATTTTAAATACAGTTAGTTGTTCATAATTAACAGAAACCGAATATAAATAACACGAAAGCAAAGAATAAAATAAACCTATATCTGAAGGTTTTCCTGATGAAAATCTTATAATTTCGTTAATACGTTTATCAAAATTTAATATATGATCATTCCGTTTAAGTTTACTTTTTTCAAGATCTTGATTTTTTTCTGAAATTTTATTGATATTTTCAGAAAAAAAATCATTCCAAAGAACTTCCAATACTAAATTTTCAGAATCTAATTTTACATATTTTTTAAAAATTAAAGTTCTAAGAAAATCTTTTCCTGGAAAATCATAATTAAAATTAAGTTTTAACATTAATCTTTTTTAAAAAATATTGTTAAAAAAGATTTTTCATCAATATGATAAAATTAAAATATATAAAATATATATTTTATTAATTATTTTTTTAAAATTATAAATTTATTTTTTGAAAAATCATAAACATATTTTATGTAAAAATTTTCATTAATTTTTTGTTTTTTAATAGTTGAATGTTCAAATATACTTTTTCGTTTTCCTAGTACAAATTTCATTTTAAAATTTATAAAATAATGTATTTATTAATCAAATTGTAAAATATCCTTAAATAAAATATGGAAAAAGAAATATATGGTGTCATATACGGAAAAAATATTAAAAATTATAATAAAGATTTTCTTGGAAAAGGAGAACTTCAAAAAAACGGTGATTATATATTTACTCTTACAAACAACACTTCAGAAATTTTGAGAAAAGTTATATATGATGAGATACAAACAAAAATTATTTCAGATATAAAACTTAGTGTAAGTCATATTACAAAATTAGATAAGAAAAAATCTGAAGAAGAACTTTTAAAAATCACTAAAGAATTATATGATAAGATTCCTGGAATTTTTGAATTTGGTGTTAAAAGTCTTGAAGATAAAAAAACATTTGTAAATATTTTTACAGAATTGTTCGAAAAGGAAAATCTTGTAGAAGAACTTTTTAACAGGAAAACTAACAGATATCCAAATTATTATTTTATATTTCCATCATTTCTTAATTTCAAATCAAGTAATAAAGATTTCAATATTAATAAAATTTCATTCATTCATAAACTTCAACAAAATAATTTTTATTTTTCTAGAGATGATCTTTCTATTTTACAAAATGAATATATGATAAATTTAGAATCATTCGATCTTAAAAATTTTATTTCCCTTGAAAATACCGATGGCTTAAATCTTTCAATGTATCTTTACAATACAGTTCTTAGTAATTTATACGATATATATCAATATATTTATCATTTAGAATATTACTCTTTTATTACCGATTCTGTAAAAGATGAATATCATACAGATATTAGGGATGGTATTATAGGTTATTTTTTAATATTCCAAGACATTGAACCTTCAGAAATTGCCTTTCCGAAAATAATGAGATTTTCTCAGCTAGCTTCCTCATTAATATTAGAGGGAAATAAACTTTCTAATGATCCTAATATTTTATATTATAGATTAGGTATTGTTACAATTTCTCCAAGAAAAAGTAAAATTATAACAAACGACACTTCAGATTTTTATATTATAGACGCTACATATATTTTTACAAAAATTGAAAATAAATTATTTTATAGTTTTGGTAAACCTTTATGGATTCAAACTATTAATTACGAAGTATTTTAATGTTTTTAAATCTTTAAAAAATGTTTGGTATACGTTCAAAGGCACTTTTAATTGGAATTAACTATTTTGGAACAGAGAATGAACTTTCTGGTTGTGTTCAAGATGTCGAAATTATTAAAGAAAATTTAATTTCAAACTATGATTTTAAAGAAGAAAATATATTAGTACTCACTGATTTACCATCATCAAAAATTAAACCTACTAAAAAAAATATTATTAATGGAATTAAATGGTTACTTTCATATGATCCAGCTTTAAATTATGAAAGAAATCCTAACACTTCTTTTCAACCTTTTAATGGAAAATTAAGAATGTACTTTCACTATTCTGGTCACGGTCTTAACGTTGCTGATAAAAATGGTGATGAACAAGACGGTTTTGATGAAGCCATAGTTCCTATAGATTATAAAACTTCTGGATTTATAATTGATGACGATTTAAGAGAATATCTTGCAAATAAAGTAAATGAAAATTCTATATGTAGAGGAACTTTAGATTGCTGTAATTCAGGTACAGGAATAGATCTTAGATGGAATTGTATCCTTCATCAAGATAATACTTATATGGTTATAGAAGATTCAAAACAACAATATACAAAAGGAAACATAGTTTTTATTTCTGCTTGTAATGATTTTCAAGAAGAAGGTGAAATAAATAAAAGTGGAATTCTTACAAGTGTTCTCAAAAATATTTTAGTCCCAAATTTAAAAATTAATGATCTTATCAAAAAACTTACTTATGAATATATAGGTAATTCAAAACAGAATCCTGTTATATCATTCGGTAACAGAGTGGGATTAGACGAATTATGGCTTTAAAAAAAATTTTAAAATTTAATTAATTAATATTAATTAATTAATGTTATAAATGAATTTAGAAAAGTTTGATTGTGATCTATGTATTATAGTAATGTCTTGTGTCATAAATAATCATGTTGAAGGTCATAAATATATTAATCAAATAAATACTTGTAATATTACATGGGCTGCTGATATACCTCAAAATAAAAATATAATTGTAAGATATTTTTGTGGTGAAAGTACAGATTATCATCCAGATCTTCATGAATCTGTAAAATATAGATGTGTCCATCTTCCAGGTGTACAAGATGATATGATGTCTGCAAGTGATAAACAATGGTTAGGACTTAAATTCTGTTATAATAATTTTAAATCAAAATTTTATCTGGTAGTAGGAACTGATAATTATATTAATCTTGAAAGAACTTCTTTAATTCTTTCAAAATATAATTACAACGTTCCGTTGGTGATAGGAGGAATTCATCAAGAAAGATACATAAATTCTAAATCACTTTTTGCTCAAAAAATTACTTTTCCGTTAGGTGGTTCAGGAATTTTTATTTCGAGAGCCGCTTTAAAAATTTTAGAACCAAAACTTCACACGTTCAAAACTGATTTTATAAACATTTGTCATAATGGTCAAAATTATACACTAGATACAGCATGTGATGTCGCTATGTCTTATTTCTGTCAAAAATATCAAATTCCTATTATTATAGAACATACATTATTCCCAGTTTCATTTGAATATTACTACAATCGTGATAATCAAAGTATTAAAAAATATATAGAATCTCCTGATTCCGATCTTGAAAATTTTGATCCCGTGAAAAATGGTGTAGCTATATGTCACTATATTACACCTCAAAATATGATCAAACTTCACTTATTAAGAAACGCAGATTTTCAATATCTCGTTCTTTCTGAATATATTAATAAATTTGTTATGAATAATCTCTTAGATTTTAAGAAAATTCATTTTATGTTAAAGGGTAATAATTCAGTGTTTCTTCACGCTGATTCATATTTATATTTGTTCTTAATCATAAAACTTTTTATCGACGAACTTGTATTAGATGGTGCTAAAAAAATATTATTTCTTAGAAGTTCATTTTTCCACGGACATATAGTTCATAATAAAAAGATTTTAACTTTAATGACACAACTCGAACATCTTATAGAATTTAGAACTGTTGAAAAAGATGTTCAAGCTATAAACGATCCTGAAATTATTGGTATTCCAAAACTTATCGAGAAAAAAGTTGTAGGTTCTTCTTGTAATACAGATCTCATAAAAAGATACAAATTAATCCTTCTTGAAGAAAATAATTTACTAGATTCATACTTTTTTTATTAATTTGAATACAAAATAAGATTTTTTCTTAGTAAATAAGATGATATTTCTAGTATTAGATCAAAATGATCATATTTATTTTAAAAAACTTTCAGGGGAACTTTTTATAATACGTTTATTTCTAAATATTGGTTCACAAGACCCAATATACATTTTTCATAAAAAATCCTTTATTAAATTAGGGTTGAAAAAGATTCTTATAAAAAGATTTCCAAATTTAAATTTTAATTTTTACGAAATTAATTTTAATTTCTGTAACAAACTCCCAGAAGAATATCCAAACGAAAATTTTGAATTAAGAATGATAAAAAAATTATTAGAAATTATAACATATGATACAAAACTTTTAATGATTAATTCACACTGTCTTTACAAAGAATCTATTATAGATGATTATAATAATGATTTTACAGAAACTATAATTTATCGTTCTATAGGGATTAATAAAAATGTTTGGTCTTACTACTTTCCTTCTATTCTAGAAGTTAAAAATCTTATTTCAGATAATTCAACTATTGTTTCACTTCTCAAAGATTTAAACGCAAATTATAAGAATGTTTATAAAACTGATATTATTGAAAATAATAATGATATTTTAGTTTACGAATTAACAACTCCTAACAAAAAATTAAATATAAATGTTGATATTGAAGACGTTCTTTTTGATAATAATTGGAATCCTGATATTTCAATGATAAAAAAAATTAATAAATTATATGATGAAGGAAATTATATTACTGTTAATTCACGAATTAAAAATCATTTTAAATTTTTCCATCACGAAATCATAGATAAAACTCAAAACAATAATTCTTTTCCAAATTCTCCAGAAGATCTTTTGGAACTTCTTAAACAAAATTCCGTTAACTATCACGAAATTATATTTTCAAATAAACATTATGATCACCACTTTACAGTTTTTAACAAACATTTAAATGTTAACGGTACTTTATGTAATTTTAAAAAAATTAACCCTCCATCAATACCAGAAACTTTAAAAAGTAAATTTTTAAATGACGACATTCTCCTAACTTCATCTAAAAAAAAATCACCAATTAAAATCATTACATTTAAAAATTTACTTAAAAATAATATTTTAACACAATCTTCAATTAAAAAATTAGTAGAAATTATAGAAATTTTTAACGCAAAAAATTTTATTAATCTTAAGGAAAATAAAAAAGATGCTATAAATTCTATATACGATTCCTATACAAATATTGTTTGTGAAAATATAAAAAAATTTAATGAAGATATTAACTATCTTCAAAATCTTGAAAAATATTCACTTTTATACAAAAATAATATAAGATTTGTTTCATATTCATTAGAATCGTTAAGATTGAAAGATATTGTTATTATAAAAAATAAAGTAAAATTCACACTACCAGAACCAAAACAAATTTTTTCATATTATGATCAAAATAATAATATTCATTATTATGATCATTTAATTGGCTTAGCAAGAATCTACTATCAACTTTTAAAATATTCTGGAAATAATTTGGTAACATATGAATTTTTAAACCTTCTTACAAAAGAAACAATAAATTCTATTAAATTTATCACTTCAGTCTTATTTTTAAGAAAAGCTACATACAATAATTCTTATTACGAAATTGCAAGAGATATTGTTTCTGAAAAATAATTATATTTTGGCAAAATATAATAAAATTGATTTAAAAATTTATAAATATATAATTTATATAATAACTCTATGGAAATTACATATAACAATATCTTTTCAAGAGAAATTAATATACCTGAAAAAGCAAATATTTTTAAAAAAAAAGAGAGAAAAGTTTTAACAAATAATCCAAATTGTATCAAACTAAGAACCCAGAAAATTTTTGAAGAAAAAGATAATATGAAAGAAATAGACCTTGATATAAAGAAAAATTTAATTAATCGGAAAAAATTAGATGAAAAAGATTGTGAAATATGTTACGAAACTGTAACATACTATATTAAATGTAATAAATGCTCTATATGTATTTGTTATAGATGTTTTATTACAATTTTATACGAAAATATTTTAATACCCACATGTACTTCATGTAAAATTCATTTTACAGATTCTTTTATTAAAGAAAACTTTAATCCTAATTTTCTTGAAACAAGGTATAGAGATCTAAGTACTAAAAGATATTTTGAACAAGAAATGTCAAATATTAATATTATTTCAAAGGTTATTTCAAGGATAAAATTTAAAAATATTTTTAATGAACCTAAATCTTATCCACATGATTGTATAGATGATTACAATGAATATTATACGCCCTATATTGAAGAAATTAAATTTAATAATTATATAAGATTTCTATACGGAGAACCTTATGTTAATGTTTTACTTTTTAAAGATAATGATAATGATTATACTGAAAGAATTATTGATTCTAATAAAATTTTTTCTAGTAATTATGTATATTTAGCTGATTTAACCGATATTTTGAAAATTTTTAAAAATATTTTCAAGTACAAAAACGAAAAAAAATATTTGGTGTTTGATGGATTAAAATATAGTGATTTTAGTGGGAGACCAAGCCGTATAGACGTTTACCCAAATACCGAAGAAATATCATCAACAAATCAGCAATGGAATTATTATCATGAATATACGAAAACTATTTATTTAAAATATAAATTTAAAAATTATATAGAATGCCTTAGATGTTTTGCTGAAAAATATATTTTTACTTATAATATTTATACAGTAACTATTAATAGGGATAATGTCTATGATTACTTCCTTTTTTTCATAATTATAAACACAAATTTAAATATTTTAAAAAAAATACCAGAAAAATTTTGGCTTCTTAGTATTGTTAAAAATTTTATTTCAAAATATTATACTAAGAATAAAATTTTTATGACTGACATTAAAAAATTCGGTAGTGCTGAAGCAAAATTAGATAAATTTATAAAAAATTATATGGAAGTTTATAATTATACACCTGAAACGATTCCTTTTAAAGAATTATCATTAAAAAAAGATACTTCAAATATAGTAATGGTGGAAGAAATTAAAAATTGTTTTAAAGAAAATTGTTCCGGTGTTCTTGTTAAAATGAAATGTTCTTTTTGTGAAACAAAATTCTGTAAAAGATGTGAAGCACCAAAACCCGAAAATAAAAAAGAAAAACATGTATGTGATCCCAATATTATTAGTTCTCTACAATTAATTAAAAAAGATTCAAAGAAATGTCCAAATTGTAAATCAATAATCTACAAAATTTCAGGATGTAGTCAAATGTGGTGTACTAATTGCAACACATCATTCGATTGGAATACATTAACTATCATTAAAGATAGAAGATTTTTTCACAATATTCATTACACTGAACATCTTAGAAATACAAATGCGACTGGCTATCAAAATAATAATACACAAACGATATCAATTGAAGAGCGTAACAAATATTATATAAATAAATATAACAAAATTACTACGATAAACTTTCATGAATTTGAAAAACTTTTTGAAACTTATGATAATGAATTTAATGGGGATCTAAATGGCACAGATTTAATAAATCCATGCAACAATGTTTTAAATATATGGTTTTATTCGAACCAAAATAATTTTATTTTCAATACTATTATTGAAACCCTTTCCAAAAATTTTATTCTAAAAGATTCTAAACTTCATTTTAATGATATTACAACATATTTTACATATGTTTTTGAATTAAGTACATTATTAACACATAATATTGAGAATATGAAAAGAAATTCTATTAGAAAATTTAATGGAGAACTTGAAAATATACGCGTTAATTTCGTGATGAATAAAATTCTTAAAGAAGAATTTGCAAGAAAAATTTATCTTTTAAGAGAAAAACTTAAAAAAAATACTAAAAGATTTGAATTAAGAGAAACTTTTGGTTTAATGTTTACTGATTTTTGCATTAATATTGAAATAGAAAGAAGAAAACTTGTAGCTCATTTACGGAAAAAATATGGTTATTTTAGATTTGACAGTATTAAAATAGAACCTAATATTATTAAAGAAGAATGTCAAAATTTTCATAATTTTATTCAAGAAGTTATTTATAATTTTGAAAATTCGGTTGATGAATTTAAAAAATTGTGTATTACCGAATCCTTTAAAATGGAAATTAAAATTCCTACAATTATTAAAGGAAAAATGACACCTCCATCATTCAATGATAATAATTCTAACTCATATTCTATTGCTACCCTTAAATAATTTTTCAAAAAGTTACTTAATTTAAGTAACTTTAATTTATATATTACAATTTTACATAATTAACATATTTTCAGTTCTAGTAATATTTTGTAATTCATGATCCTTGTTAATTCCATGAATTTCAAGAAATTCATTAATACGTTTTCTATCAGGAAATGGAAGCAAAGCTATTTTTTTATGTTCTGATTTTCCTTCAGAAAAATAAGAAAAATTTTTTGGGAAAAGATCAGTAATATTACTACCAATAATTTTATTTCTTATTTTTTCTGGTAAAAGATCGAAAGAATGTTCTGGAAGAACACATAATAACTGATGAATACATGTAAAATTAAAATCTTCCTGCTGAGTATCGAAAAATAATTCTGGTCCATTCTTCGTAAGAAAATTATTTAAATGAACAAAAAGCGGCGCAAAATAAAATTCATAACATACAGACCAATCAATGTAAGAATCTCCTCTAAAATAATAACTAAAAATCCAAAAAAATATTTCAAGATAATTTTTACAGACATCATCTATAGATTTTACAGGAATTTCAAATTTATCTATTTCGTATTTTAATTTATTTATGGTTTCTTCTCCTCTCCATCCTATAATATTATTTTCCCATTTTTCTTTAAAAATTTCTAATTCAAATTTCGAAGAATCACCAGAAGTTATAGTTGATTCAAGAAGTGTTGTAAAAGGAGGTGGAGGAATAAATGTTTTCTTATCTTCTTCTACAAAATCACCTCTTGTACTAGAATTTTTTAAATCCTCTCTAATTTTATTATTTCTATATTCATTTAAAAGTTGATCTTCAAAGAAACTATTTTCAAATGAACTCATAACATGAATAAAATTAAAGAAATTTTTTCTATTAATAGATTTGTTAGAATTAACTATAGGTTTATGAATTTTTAAAATTTTATTTCGATAAATATCAATCATTCTATCAAGTGCATTTCTTACAGATTCAAAAGAAGGATGTGCTGGTAAAAAATCATTTCCTACGAAAGTCATTAAAAGACAAAAATCATATATCGTAGTATCAAAATTATTTCCTAATTTAATGTAAATAATATTTTTAATAGAATCAATATCAAGGACAATATCTGAATCTTTACTTTTTCTGAAAAGGTGAATGTTATTCAAGGGTGAAATTAGCGAAAGAATAATTAAATCACCATCTAATCCATGAATAACATTTACAGGTCTCTTTGGTATAACACCATAAGGCTGCCTTTGAGAATAATATCTATCACTTACATTTCTAATATTTACGAATTCAGAAGATCTATAAATATTCATAATTTTATGTTCTCCTTCACCAGGAGTTCTATAACTGGAATAGAAAAATTTAATACTTGGAAGTTTACTTTTTAAAAAAGTAAAGAATTTAAGAAGATTTATATGAATTATTTCCATTAATTCAGTACCAGGTGTAAGAGCACTGGAATTGAAGTTACCTTTTGAATCATCTTTTGGTCTAAATCTCCGTTGTCTTTGTTGAATAATTTTTGCGAAAGGAACTACACCATCTACGGCAAAAATAAATGCTCTTGTGGGTTTAAATTCATTGATTAAATCAATTATTTTATCTTGAATTATTTTTATAAATTCGATCGTAGCTTCTTTTTCATTTAAAGTTTGAATATAATTCATTCGTAAATAATCATATTCTCCATTTCCTGTATATCCATAACATTCAGCAGCAGCTTCATGCATTAAACCATTAGCATCAACAGCAAGTGAGAGTACTTCAATGTATTCTTCTATATTTTCATCTTTTTTAAATTCACCATTATTAGAAATATTTTTAATATTTTTTTTATTGAAATTATCTTTAGAAATAAGAGCTTTTCTAGCATATCTTTCAATCCATTTTCCATAAAATCCAGGGATACCCATTTATTTTTCAAGTAGGAAATATAGTTTTTATTATTAGAAATAAATAAAATATTTATTTCAATTTAATTTTTATTATTTTTTTGATAAGATTTTTTAGAAGTGGTACTTTTAGTATTTTTAATTGAGCTATTCATAGGAATTAATTTACTTTTAGAAGTTCTCTCAGTAGGAGGGATATATTCAAGACCTAAAGTTCTAAACACATCTTCTTCAGATTTTACAAGAATAAGTTTATCTTCATTTTCATAATGTTTTACAAGCATATATTTATTAAGTGTAAAATTTTTCTTAATTGCATAAGTACTCATAGCAATGTTTAATTCTTTTGGACCAGTAGAATGTAGTAAAAAACATGGATAATATTTTTCAGGAACGATAGAAATATCAATTCTTCTATACTTAACAACACCTCCATATTCATATGTTATTACACCATGAAATACTTTTCCCTTTGTTCCAAAAGAAAAAAGAATATATTCATCAAGTTCTTCTAAAATTTTTTTCATAGAAATATCTTTACTTCCTCTTACGATCATATCATAGTCAGAAGAACTTTTCTGACCTCTTCTAAAAGAACCCGCAAATTCAAAATTAAAAGAAAGTGAATCTTTGAAATGTTCATTAATATCTAACATTTCATTTCTAGGAATCTTCGTTTCCAGCTGTTTAATATATTTGATGTATTCAATTTGCCATTCTTTCAAAAGACCCATTCTTTTAATATCATTATATGATCGTGCTCCAGCTTCGTAAAGGATATAAGCATGAATTGGTCCTACACCATATATCTTCATAAATTTATCTAAGATCTTTACACGGTCTTTATATGTTTTTTCTAACTTTTCTAATCTTTTACTAGTTCCCTTTCTCAAAAATTCTCCTATTTCACTTATTGTATGATCACCAATACCAGAAATATTAATAAGATTTTTATAATTTTTGAGTGTAATTTCTTCTTCATATTCTCTTATAATGCTAGCAGATTTAGTAAATCCAATAGAACTTCCAGTAGTTTCAGGAGTAAATTTTAAATACATAGCAATTTTATCTAAGAAGTTAGCAATTTCACTGTTCATTTAAATAAGGAAATGTATAAATCATTAAAATCATTTTAAAATTTTTCTTAACTATATTTTTTTATGATTTACAATTAAAATGAATATTGAAAAAAATTCGGAAATGAACTCTAATAATACTAAAGCTTCAAATATTTCTCCAGAAGTAGATCTTATAGATTTATCTACATATTGTACTGATGAAGTATGTTGTTTTATTTCTAATCACGAATTAGATAATTCTAAAAAATATTATTGTGTTCCTTCAGAACCTTCAATAGTATCAGACAATATAAATTCTATTGTAAAATATTTTACTGAGAAAGGTGAATTAGATAAATATATGTCAGATATCGAACTTTTAGAACTCCGTGATAAAATACCAACAAAACAGTTTAGAAATCATCTTGTAAGAATACGTGTATTTTATTTTCCGGATTTTCCAAATTTAGAAGAAAATACAAAAAATACGTCAGAATTTATTGAAAATGCTCCTACAATTTTCAAAGAAATATTCGATTCAGATTTTTTTAAAATTTTAGATATTTTTGAAGAAAATAAAATTTCTGAGTTCATCGAAAATACAAAAACTAATATTTCATTAAATCTTAATGAACAAAAAAATTTATTTGATAAAAGTATTAAGAAAAAAATTTTGATAGAATTAGAAAAACTTGCTAATTTTTTTATTTTTGATAAAAATACAATGAATAAAGATAATGCTGACGTTAATGCTCTTCAACAATGGAATGAAGAACACGCTATGACTAAGAGTAGATCTAAGAGTAAAACTCCTAAGAAAGGAAAAAAATCTCCAAAGAGAAAGGCTAGTCCCAAGAGATCTACTTCTCCGAAGAGAAAGGCTAGTCCCGCAAAGAGAAAGGCTAGTCCCAAGAGATCTTCTTCTCCGAAGAGAAAGGCTAGTCCCGCAAAGAGAAAGGCTAGTCCCAAGAGATCTGTTTCCCCGAAGAGAAAGGCTAGTCCCGTAAAGAGAAAGGCTAGTCCCGTAAAGAGAAAGGCTAGCCCAAAGAGAAAGGATAGCCCCAAGAGATCCAGTTCTCCGAAGAGAAAGGCTAGTCCCAAGAAGGTTTCTTCTAGAAAGACTCCATCTCGATCTGTAAAGAGATCGTTAACTAATTCTGTAAGACGATCTGTTAAGAAAGCAGGAAAGAGATCTGTCAAAAAAAATAATAATAAATCTGGAAAGAGTTCTGTCCGCAGATCTACTAAGAGATCTGTAAGTCCTAAGAGACGAGTTTTACGAAAGACTGCTTCTGCTTCTCCTAAAGCTGTAGTTCAAATGATGAATGAACTAGTTTCCCCAAAAAAGATTGCCAAGAGAAAGAAGGCTGCTTCAAAAGCATCGCCAAAGAGAACTCCTTCTCGATCATTAAAGAGAAGCCCAAAGAAAAAGGCTGTTAGACGATCTAGATCAGTTTCTCCTCAAAAGAAACTTTAAAATAATCTTATCAAAAAGTAATTTATTAAATTACTTAAAATATTTTTATCAAAAAAAGTTGTTGATTTTTATGAATAAATAAAATATGTCAACTAGAAGTCCAATGAAAAATCAAAGAATCTCACCTAAAGGAAATAATAAAAGTCCTTCTGCAGCTAAAAGAGCTTCCCCTAAAAGAAGCCCTAAAAGAGTAGTTAAAAATTCTAAATCTTCAAGAAGTCCTTTAAGAAATAGCAGTCCTAAGAGAAGTCCGAGAAAAATTCAAAGAAATAGTAGCCCTAAGAGAAGTCCTACTAGAAATACTTCTGTTAGAACAGTATCTAATGATAAAATTATTAATCTTTTTAACGAATTAAAATCAGGAAAAGTACTTCAAGCTTCTATGAAGGATGGAAATCTTAAAATTAAAACTAGGGATGCTCCTACACGAAACGGTAAATTTATTTTTGTTGAAAATGTAAAAATTATTTCTGACAATCCAGAAGCTTATTCTACAGTTATAAAAGCAGTTTATGAAAATGAAGCTGAACAAAAGAAAATTATTGAAAAATTTATGAAGAAGTATGAAAAATATATTAGTAAAAAAGAAGAAAAGAATTCTAAATCTTCAAGTAAAAAAGGAAAAGTTCCTGATTTCACAAGTAAAAAACTTCAAGACCGTCTCGATGAATTAAAAGAAGGTATGTATCTTGATGTTTCTGATATTACTGACACTGAATCTAAAGTTAAGATAAGACCTTCTCTTCCGGGTCCTACTTCAAAACTTTACTTTGTACCTGGATTTCCTCTTCTTTCAAATTCTGAAGAAAAATTTGTAAAAGCTATTAACTTTTTAGATAATCCTGAACAATATTCAAAACATATAGAAGTTTTTAGAACTTTACAGTCTCTAGGAAAAGATTCTCAACAATATAAAGATTTTATGAAGAAACATCAAGTAGATGTAGCTTTAGAGCCTATTGCACGATTTCAGAAAAAAATACGAGTAGATCAAGTTCAAGATGATGAAAGTGAAGTTGAAATCGAAGAAGATGAAGAGGAAGAGATAAAAGTAAAGGAACCAAAGAGAAATAAACGTGAAAAAGTAGATGTTTCAAGTCTTCCAAGAAGTCCTACTAGTAAACCTAAAAATCCTTTAAGCACTACTAATGGTAAATCATTTTCTCCTAACATTAATAGATTAAGTCCTGTTATATCGACTAGCAGAAGAAGATTTTAATAAAAAAATAATTTAACTTCTAAATCAAAAATAGAAATGAATATTGAAAAAACATACACACCAGATATTTTTGGACCAGGATTATGGTACGCAATACACACATTAGCAGCAGATGTTAAAGATGATCCTGTTAAATGGAAATTTTTTGAATATTTTATGCGATTAATGCAGGATACTATGAAATGTCAAAAATGTAAAACACACTTTGGTAATTACCTTAATACAAATTCTTTTGAAAAATACAAAAGAATGAAAAATGGAGCATATATTTATACTAATATATTTCATAACGCTGTAAATGAAAGATTAGGTAAATCTCAAGTAGATCTTCAAGAATCTTTTACATATTTTTCAGCTAAAAATCTTACACAAGAACAAGAAAAAAATTGTTCTTCATGTAATATTTCTAATGAACCTAAAACAAGAATTTATGAAGAACCAATTCCCAACAATAATATTTCTAATATTATTAGTGCTTTTGGAAATGTTAATGTAAATAAAGTTTCAGTAAATACTTCACCAATAAATATTTACAAATCTCATCCTAAGTAAATCAATTTGAGTAAAAATATTTTTCATTTAAATTAAATGAAAATTGTTTATTAATGGATAATATTAATTACATTCAAGGTTACGCCTATGAAACAAATTATTATCCTGCAACTACTAAAAAACTTCCTTTTGGTGTAAAACGCCAAGTAACTTTTGGTATTATTTTAAAAAATAACGAAGTCCAGAAATATAAATTTGTATATGAATCATTGAAAGATATAAATATTACAAATTTTGATTTTGTTCATTTTTCATTTGAGAAAGATATTTCCAAAAAAAAATCTATAAAAAAACCAATATTTAATATTATAGAAATTATTTCCATAGATCCTTTTCATTATAAGAAAAAAATAGGCGGAATTCTTAAAAATATTTTTCATTCAGAAAATATTTCCAATAAAATTTTGAATTCATTAACAGAAACCATTAGTATTAACGAAATTGAACTTGCACAATTTTTAGGAAATGAAGCTTATCAATACAAAATAAATGGAATAAAAAATGATTTACTTACTAATATTATTGATTTATCAAAAATAGAAAATTTTCTATCACAGTGTTACACGGAATTTATAATAAAAATTTTGAAATATCTTTCTATTAGTATGGAACTTATCGAGGAAAATGATATGAATCCCGTAGATGTTATTTATAGATGTCGTACAAACCCTCATACACTATATTTTTTACCTACCGAATCTATTACTAATATACAAGAAATTTTCGGAATTAAAGAATCATTTGAGGATTATAGATTAGGAGAAGTTGGAAGATTTTTATATAAAAAACTTCAATATGATAAATCTACGTATATTACAGAATCTCAATCTAATAAATTACTTGATAATTTTGAAGAAATGTACATTAAACGACTTTCAAAAGAATATTTTATTCATAAAAGTCCTTATAATACTATCTGTCTTAAACCCATTTACAAAAAAGAAAGTTATATTTCAAAAAAAATTGCTGAATTAATCTTTGACAATTCGTTTAAAAAAAAATTTTTTGATGATCTAAATTTACAAATTGATAATAAATTTCTTACTAAAAAATCTAATGATTTAATTTTATTAGAAATTAATGATATTAAAGTTCAACTTCCAAATTTTTTAACAAAAGAGCAAGTTATTGCTATCTGTTCTTCTATTATTTACAATTTAAATATTATTACAGGAGGCCCAGGAACAGGAAAAACTACTATTATTAAAGAACTTATAGAAACTTACGAGAAAAATAAGATACCTTATCTTATATGTGCTTTTGTAGGAAAAGCTGTAAGTAATATCAGAAGTAAAATTAATTCCGAAAAAATAATGACCATTCATTCTTCTTTAAATTCTAATAAAATAGCAAATACTTCTTCCCTGAGAATTGTTATCGATGAATTTTCTATGGTTACTACAGATCTTTTTCTTAAACTTATCAAGAAATTTAATCTTTGTAAAAATATAACTTTTGTAGGTGATATAGACCAACTTCCTCCAATTTATTGGGGAGAACTCATGTCACAGGTTATGAAAACAAAATTAGTTCCAACATCCATTCTTAACACAAATTATCGTGTTAATTTATGTGATAAAGAAAATTATATTATAAAAAACATTCATTTACTGAAATCATGTAATAAAAAAAAATGTGAATTTGAAGAAGGATGGAATTTTAAAATTTATAATAATTCTTCTGAAGAAGATCTTTTTGAAATTATCAAAAGTTATCACAATGCTAATATAGAAGAATTGAAAGAAACATCCCAAAATTCCACAATAGAAAATCAAGAAATAATTGATGAAAATCAAGGAAATTATATTTATGATGTTAATAGTACTACAATCATAACACCTTACAACAAAACTAACATAATGATTAATAAATTCTGTCAGGAACTTTATAATTCTTCCAATGAATTTTTAGAAGAATCAAATGATAGGAAATGGTATATAGGTGATCGAGTAATGATGACCGAAAATATTATTTTTGAAAATCAAAGTATATTCAATGGTGATGAAGGAATTGTAAAATCAATAAATTCTAATGCTGGATATGTAGAAGTAAAATTCAAAAACATTAGTGATAGTTTATTTTACTGGATTTCTTATAAAAAATATAAAGAATTTTCAGATACTAAAATTATAGTTAATAATATGAAGAATGTTAAAATAAAAACCAATAAAAAAACTAATGATTCTGATGATTCTATCCTTTACACAAGAATGCTTACACTTTCATATGCTATAACCGTTGATAAATCACAAGGTTCTGATTGGAATACCATTATATTTTACGTTCCACAAAATTCTAGTAATTCATTTGTAAATAAACGTCGTGTATATACTGCTATAAGCAGATCTAAAAATATATGTATTATTTTTGGAGATATAGATACTATTAAAAATTGTTCTCTAGAAAATTCTATAAGTAATACTAGAGAACATGTAAGTGTTATCATTAAAGATCATTATGAATTTCTAACTTTAAGCAATAAAAAATTTGAGGAAGATCTTTTAAAAAATCTTCCTTGAAAAAAGTAATATTAAAGTTTAATATCACTTAGTTAATAATTTTTATATTATGACTTTGAAGAAAGATATTTATATTTGAAATTTCACTTAAGGAATTTCTAAAACTTTCTTCAGATAGAAATTTGATAAGAATTTCAAAATCATTTTTATCAAACCATTCTTTATAAATATCTTTTATTTCGTTATGTTTTAAAAAAATTTGATAAAAATGTTCTGATGAAAAACAAGAAAGTAGAAAACTATAAAAATCATAATTTAATACAACAGTTGATTCTAGATAATCTGTAAGAGAATCTTTATATGAAGAAAGTTTGAAAGAAATATATTTATCTGTTTTTTTATATACAAACTTTTCTTCAAGTTTTTCAAATTTATGGTTGTCTTGTATTCCTTCATTCATAACCAAAACTTCTGAATTTTCTAAGTTAAATATTAAAGTGCTTTTTGAAACATTTTTAATTTTTGGTTGCCTCTCTTCGTTAACAATAATTTCTGTTCCGTAAATGAAATTATTAAAACTCAGATAATATTTTGATTTAACATCTTTTAATAATTTGATACAATTCTTGAAAAGTTTTATACATTTGATTTGATCATCATCAAAAAATAATAATTCATTTTTTTTAAAAATTAAAATTTGAAATTCTTGAATTTCATTTCCATAAACTCCTTTTGCGATAATATTATTAGTAAATTTACTTATAAAAGTATTAATAAAAATGGTGAAAAAATAATTATTGAAAAATGAAATGGAAGAATCTCTTAATTCTTCTTCGATTTCAAAATTATTCAGAGAATTTTTATTATTTTCAATAATAGAAACTATATAAACATTATTATTTGAAGAGTAATAAAATTCTCCTTTGTTATTACTTTCACCCATAAAATTTATAATTACATTTTCCGAAATTAATTTTATTTTATTTTTTGAAAATGGTTCAAAATTTTTAATTTTAACAGCTTTTTTTTCAAAATTTCTTATAAATTTTAATAATAAATCCGACATTTATGAACTCAAGAAAGATTTAAAATGTAATTTAATAAATGGATCTTGAAAGCTCAGAAATTAAAATTGAGGAAACAAGTCACTCACAAGAAAAAGAAAAAAAATCGAAAAAAGATGTTATAACAGTATCAGTAGGGATTTTAATTTTATCAATAATTTTTATTATTTTTACAATTTCTATCTATTTTTATTACAAATACAAGAAAAATATATTATCCGAAACTATTAATAATAACATTGAAAATTCAATTAATGTTTCAGAACAGGAAAGAAATATTACAGTATGGGTTACTAATCCAATCGATTATTCTGTTAATCAATGTTTATTATACACTTTTAATTCATCAGTTATTGGTAAAATAAATGGTAATGATCCCAATTTTTCGTATTACTACAATGAATATTTACTTGGAAAACCATCTTATAATGTAACACAATTAAATTCACTCACAAGTTATTTTCCTAGTAATCCAAATTTATGTGTATCATCCGATCAAATTCTTGCTGTAAAAGCTTCTCAGACATGCGTTTCAGATTTTTGTACAAATACCGATGGAACATTAGTTTCGAAAGGAACTACAAAAGAAATTTACGTTCCATGTGATACAACTAAAAATACATGTAGCGGAAATCCTTGCCCAGAAATCACTACTTGTATAAATAGTATGGGAGTAATATGTATAGGAACCCCATACATAAATAATATAAATTACAACAGCACATTTTGCGGAGCAAACGAGTGTATTACATCTATTCCATTTAATTTTGAGAATGGTCAACCAATCTGTAATATTACAGATTCTTCTCAGTTAAGTTTTATAGAAATTACAGATTTAGATTCTAATGGAAATCCCATTATTCAAAATTCTGGAAATAATCAAATACAACAAAATAGTAATTCACAATTTTTTGTTAAAGCTTATCTTAGAAATGATAATTCTTATCTAATGTTTTTTGAATTACTTGAACAATCAATAAATATTAGTATACCTTATACCATAAATCCTGTTAATAATAATCTTACAGGATTAAATTTTAGTATTAGTGATCCTAAAATTGGTAATGTTACTTTCGTAAATTCTATTTCTGATAACACTATTAAAAATAAATATTCACAGAATGGATATTTATGGGTCATCATTCCAAAATTTACAGTTAATTATCTTAATTTTATTAATTATACAAATCTTCCTAGGATAATCTACATTGGGGATCGAACAGATTCTGATGTAGAACAACTCATTTCGTTACTTAAAACAAGTGAATATACATCTCTTCTTTCATTTTTATATTTAAATAATTATTATACAGCATGTAATATTCCTCTAAGAAATAATACAAAAATAGATGGTGGTATTTTCTTATTTCCATTCGATTTGTATATATGGACGTGTAGTAACACAGTAAAAGATAATATTGAAGGAAGTAATTTTTTCACTTCTTTTTCAGAATTTAATATTCTTTCGTATAATCTTTCAAATCTTCAAAATACGTACGTTACAACTTATTAATTATAATTATCACCATCATAATTAAGAATATCTTTAAAATTTTGTTTATTCATTACATATTCGTATTGTTTTACAGATTCAAATTCATTATCTAAAAAATCTATTTCAAAATTATCTAGTTTATTAATTAGATTTATCATTGGAATAATCATTATACCTTCTAAAACGCTACTAAGAGTAGTTACTTCAACTTTTTTAATAAATGGTTGTAATTCTTTCTTAGGAAAAGATTCATGTACATTGTTAAATAATTTCTTTCTTTGCATTCTATTTTGAAAAATAAATAAAATAAGAATGAATAATTACAAAGGCAAAAAAACTAAAATAATTATCTCTAAGAGAGTTGAAGAACTTGCAGCCGATAAATTCAAGAAAGAAATTGATAATATTTCTTTTAAAGGATCAACAGAAATTTTAAGATTATCATTAAAAAATACTATATCTACAATGCCTAGGATATCACAGTTAAATATGACTATGCTTGCTTATTGTGTAGCTTTTTGTTATGACTGTGATATGAATCTAGACACTATTGTAGAAAATATGAATATAGATTTTTTAGGAAAATATACCGATAAATTTATATTTAATATTAAAGATTACAAAGTAGATTCACCTGAAAAAAAAGAACTTTCAAGATTACGAATGATATCCACAATGATAAGATACATAGTTTATTTTCTGAAAAATATAGGTATATTAAATGAAAATTAATTTTTAATGTAAATTTTTTTTATAATACAAGGGATACACAATAAAATTATACTTATAATAAAAAAAACACCAAAAACAATCAATAGTAAGTAAATAGCATTGTAATAATCTGTATTGTTGTAAATAATTTCTCTATTATTATGAACTACTGTATTTTTATCTGTAAAATATCTTGGATGAACCATTGAATGATGTTTTATATTTTTATCATTTTTAACCATAAATTTTTCAATAAATTTATAACAAAATTCACTACATATAATTTCTGAATCTTTATCTATGAAAAATCCTAACCATATTGCAACAAATTTAATATAATTACTTATAGGTTTTTCAATAAATTCATTAATAAATTTGTATATATCTTCAGAATTTAATCTTTCCTTGAATTCTTTCTTAGATCTTTTCAAGAGATTTAATTGTTTAGCACTATTACTAAATCCATATAATCCGACACCATTACTAATTTTTTTAGTCAACCAATTATATTTACTTTCAGCTATACATTCCAAAATTAAAGTAATAAAAATATCATTTGAATTTCCAAAAATTATATTTCCTTCTTTATCGTAGTTGATAATAATTCCTACATGTGTCATCTTTGATGACGTAAACATTTTAACTATGGAACCCATGAAAGAATTTGAAGAAGTTACAATAATATCTCCGGTTTCAACTTTTAATTTATTAAACTCACTTTGAAATAGTAAATCTTCCTGTAAATTTTTATCATTTTCAAAAATTAATCTCATTTTGAATAAAATAAAATATAAAAGTTTTATATTTTAGATTTTATTAAGCTTCCTTAACCAATTTCTTAAAAAGATCTTCATATTTAGAAATATCAGAAAGTTTTTCACCAGAAGTATGATTTTTAGTTTTTGAATTATTCCTAAGTTCAGTAAACGCAACTTTCATATTTTCCAATGTTAAAGTTTTTGTTTTAAAATCAAGATTTTTAAACATAACAGTATCATGATCTCTTTTAGCAAAAGCTAAAAGACTTACTACATCACCACCATAATTTGGAAAATAACTTTCATTTTGGTGAAAAAGTTCTTTTACTTTATTTTCATCTTCAAGTTTCCATCTTAGATCTTTATTAATTTCTATTTTATATTTTCCTCTTTCTTCAAGATGGTACATAAAAATCTCAAAAAGTTCATCAGCAGTATAACCATTACAATTAAATTTTTGTGTAAATCTTCTGTAAAGTCCTTCTTGAGCATTTAATAAATATTTTTCTATCTGATCTTCATACCCAGCAAATATAATTACTATTTCTCCTGCATGTTCAGTCATATATCTATTAATAATATCAAGAACTGCTTTTCCAAACCCATCACCACCATTATTTAAAGAATAAGCTTCATCAATAAATAATACTTTTCCTAAAGCCGAATCAAGTATTTTCTTAGTAGCTTCTTCAGACCACCCTACATACTTTCCAACAAAATCTTCTCTGCTTGTAATTTTAATAATATCACTATTCGAAATATTAGTAATATTTCTTTCAGAATTTTCAGAATCTATACTACTTTCAAATGAATTACCAAATGATTCTTCTGAAGAATACCCACTAACCCAGAAATATATAAAAAATGCAGCAAAAGCTATTAAACACATTAATGTTATAAATTTCCAAAATCCCAACGATGAATGTAAACTCATAAGAGTTGTAAAAACTGCTATTAATATAGGTATAGCCATTAAAGCTGCTATTAACGCAGTTCCTTGAGAGGGATTTAAAAGATCATTAAATTCATCTTTTAATGTAGAATTTTCAAAAGCGCGTTTATTTTTATTTTTTTCAACATTACCAAATCCAATAGCATAAAATATTTTAGCAATTTTTGTAGCACACTCAGTTTTACCCGTTCCAGGAGGCCCATAAATTAATGAATGCATCATTTCTTTCTCATATGGATCTCCTCTAATTCTAGGAATTAAAAGTCTTACAACACATTTAGCAATTTGTTGTTTCATAAGTTTCTGGCCGATTATCTTATCAAATTCAATTAAGGCCTGAAGTAATAACATAGGATGTTTAATTTTTGTTATAAAATCTTCTTTATTTGTAATACCTTTAGCAATAAATGAAATTAAATATTCTAAAGACATATCTTCAATAGTTTTTTCTTTAACAATAATTTTTTTACCAGTTCCTTTTACAGTTCTTATCTCTGTTTGTGTAGGTTCAATTATTTCATTATTTTCATCATTATCATAATTCATTTTATTTCATATAAAATTAGGATTAATTATATTATACGTAACATCATTTAAATATTAAAATTGATAAAAAAACCTTTCAATAAATATTTTTAATGAACATTATGGATAATCTTAATTTTGAAGATTTTGATATTTTCAGAGTATTTGAATCAAAAGCTTTTATATCTGATAATTATTGGACTTTTCTAAAATTCATAGAATCAAATTTTACATTCAAATTTTCAGATATTAAAATACGAATTATTTCAGATATAGAAATTATTTTCATTATTAAAATTACAATTAATGATATCGATTATTATTTGCATTTTCTTGGTTTCATAATAAGTTTCACTTCAATTTTTAACAAACAATTTAATTTATATAAAATTGTTTCTTCAAAAAAAGATCTTGTTTATTTAAAATTAGAAAATAATATATACTATCTTTCACAATATTCATTATATGAAAAATGTATGAATAAATCATTAAAAGATAATTTTATTGTAAATATATTTAATTTTGAAAATAATAATAAATTTTATTCTAAAAAAGATTTTAAAAAACAAATAAATTTCATTTTAAATTAAAATATTTAATATATTACAAACTTTATGAATTTTAACAAAAATAAAATAGTATTTTATTTTTTATTTAAAGATTTATTGAAAGATTAGAATTAAAATAAACGTTTATACATTTAAAAATTAAGAAAATGTCTAATCATGGTCAAAAAATCGCATTTGCAATTTTATCAATAATAATCTTACTAGTTATCATAGTAGGATTCTGGTTTTATCTCTATTTTTATAATAAAAGTTATGATACACTATACATGAATGAAATACAACCCATTCAAAAAAATATAAAGAAAGTTAAAAGTAATCCATTAACAGAAAATTATGCAAAATATAAAACAGGAAATAAAGAAGGATCACAACCATTTGAATCTTTAATTAATAGAAACAGAATTCAAACAAAAGAAAAATCAAAAAATAATAGAATTAATACAGATTCTCCTCTAAATTCAAAATCAAAAATAAATATTATTAAAAAATCCAAAGGTAAAAATAAGTTAATTCACTTAGAAACCAATCAAGAACCACAAAATAAAAAAATTTCTAATTCAAATACTGTAGATTCAAAACATAAACAATATTCAATAATTAAAAATGATCCTATTTTTACAAAAGTAAAGAAAAATAAAGCAGGATCTCCTAAAAGATTACATCCAAAGAAATCTTATAATTCAATTCATCATACTTCTAATTCAGGAACATCTGTTTTACCTTCTCAAGATGCAGATCTTGAACATTTCAAAATAAAATTTTTAGAAGAAATGTCAAAAGAAATAACAAAAGAAACTAGCCAAGAAAAATCTAATGAATCGATAAAAAATGATTTAGAAGAAGAATTAAATTTTACTAATTCATATAACAAAACTGTTAATGAAGAAAGTGTAAACAAAACTGTTAATGAAGCTGTTAATGAAGAAACTGTTAATGAAGAAAGTGTAAATGAAACTGTTAATGAAGAAAGTGTAAATGAAACTGTTAATGAAGAAAGTGTAAATGAAACTGTTAATGAAACTGTTAATGAAGAAACCGTTAATATAGAAACTGTTAATGAAGAAACTGTTAATGAAAATCATAATATTACAGAATCTGAAGAAGAAATTTTAATTAAAATCATTAAAGAAGATGATGATATTACTGAATCTGAAGAAGAAATCATTAAAGAAGATGATATTACTGAATCTGAAGAAGAAATCATTAAAGAAGATGATATTACTGAATCTGAAGAAGAAATCATTAAAGAAGATGATGATATCACTGAATCTGAAGAAGAAACTGTAAACGAAACTGTTAAAGAAGAAACTGTAAACGAAATTGTTAAAGAAGAAACTGTAAACGAAACTGTTAAAGAAGAAACTGTAAACGAAACTGTTAAAGAAGAAACTGTAAACGAAACTGTTAAAGAAGAAACTGTAAATGA
>Ga0208826_1000409_pt1 | contig 46190 bp, 27 predicted proteins | sample AD_UKC115_MetaG_FD_184451 | JGI IMG/M metagenome (GOLD analysis project Ga0208826, IMG submission 184451) | Active sludge microbial communities of municipal wastewater-treating anaerobic digesters from Hong Kong - AD_UKC115_MetaG (SPAdes)... | ecosystem: Engineered > Bioreactor > Anaerobic >... | reverse complement strand
TTGGAATTTAAGTTTTTTCACTTCAATTTATACTCATATCTTATACTTGATGCCGAAATGGCATTTTTAAAAACCCTTCAAATTGGGTTTAGTGTTAAATTTATTTTCATGCGTTTACCGTGAATAAGAATAGCGATGGCTTTTCAAAAGAGATAATTTAATATATAATAAGCTAATATAATAATTTTAATTTTATATTGTTTTCTGAGTACTTTTTTCCGATATATATTACGGTAGCTTCACAACTATACTTCAATGGGAGTTCGTGAACCATGTTTAAAAAAAAGATTCTTATAATTGATGATACTGAATTTATGACTAAACTGATCACAGACATTTTAAGTGGTGCAGGTTATGATGTCGTAACTGCTTCAAACGGTCTGCAGGGGGTACAAAAGGTCAGGGAGGAGAAGCCCGATCTGGTGATACTCGACGTAGTTATGCCAGGTATGGACGGGTTTGAAGTGTGTAAAATCCTGAGGGATGATGAGAGTAATAATCTGATGCCTATCATTATGTTGACTGCTCAGGATAATGAAGATGATAAGCTTACAGGTCTTGAAATAGGAGCGGATGACTACATTATCAAGCCCTTTAATGGTCGTGAGCTTGTCAGCAGAGTCCGGAATACTCTCAAGCGTATTGACAGGAACAGATGGGCGAATCCGCTTACAGGCCTTCAAGGGAACATTGAAATCCAGACCGAATTAAACCAGAGAATAGCAAAACGCATGTTATTTGCTGTGATATATGGAGATTTGGATAACTTTAAGGCTTACAACGATGTTTATGGCTTCGCCAGTGGTGACAGAGCAATAAAGTTAACTGCCGATATTATTGTAGACAATGTTCATAATTACGGAAATCAGGGCGATTTTATCGGACATATCGGAGGGGATGATTTTGTTCTTATCAGTACCCCTGACAAAGTGGAAAAAATATGCAAGGGTATAATAAGTGATTTTGATGAAAAAATCAAATCCCTATATTGCGATGAAGATGTTCAAAGAGGGTACATAGTTACAAGTAACAGGCAGGGGCAGATTATGAAATTCCCTCTTATTTCGATTTCTCTTGCAGTAGTTACTAATGAATCAAGGGAATTAATCAGCCATATACAAATTGCAGAAATTGCTGCTGAAATAAAGAAAAAGGCTAAATCATTGCCAGGAAGCACTTACGTGAAGGATAGAAGGAAGGTTTAAAGTAAAGGGTAGTGGCGATACCATTACAAAATTGGAGGCATTTAAGTTGGAAAAGGCAGAAATACTTTTTGAGAGCTACAACATGGCTGTTGAAGAAAGTTTCAACAAAATATTTACCGAAAATAAGTCACATGACCTCTTAAATATTGAGGATGAAAATATAAAACAGCATCTTGCAGCAGATCTTGAAAAATGGGCAAATACTCCAATTGGAGAACTTGATGGCATAAGTCCGGCAGACTATTTTAAAAATATAGAGGATATTGCACAACTTCTTGAACTGTTCAGACTTGCAGCAAAACTATGCGACAACGATATACCTGATCCGCTTACCGACCGGTTGAAAGCCTTTTATGAAAGTGCTGTAAACGGCTTGTTGGAACTGATAACTGATGAGAGCATTTTATATAATGATGAAGATCAGATTATTTCATTGATGGCAATAAGGACTATCGGGAAATGGAAGGCTGCGAGTTCTTTAGAACCTTTAATCAAGCTTTTGGATAGTATCAGGGAAGACAGTGAAATAGTAGTTGAGGAGATATGTGGCGCATTGGTTCAGCTTGGAGAAAATTCTGCAAACCGTATTATAGAGATTTTAAGTGAAAGCAGCATTAACAGTTTGGAGGAATACCTGTTAGATTCCCTGGTTAAGATAGGAATTACAATAAAAGACAGAAACTTGTATGACAAGATATTCAGGACAATAAAAAGCACTTTTAACAAAATGGAAAACAAGATTTTCGGAGCAATTTGCCTTGGAAATTTTGGAGACGGAAGGGCAATTCCTGCTCTTCGCGGTTTCGTTGAAAAGAATAAAAATACCATAGATTATGAGACTTTTTTGGAGATAAAGTCTTCAGTCCACAGGTTGGGTGGAAATATGGACGATATAGAGATACGGTTTTAATTAATGAATAGATTTTTGCATTTCTTCACAATGCCCGTAGTAATTAACCGGGCATTGGGTTAGGGATAACGAAAAAATATCTTCCTATTCTCATATTTTGAAAACATTATTAAATCAAGTTTTTTCGTTATCCAGAGTAGGAACTTATATTTTAGTCATACCTTAGTTACTTTTCTGAAAATTCTACGTTATAGTTTAACTTCAAATCTTGCAGACTGTCGTTCTTTAGCTGACATCTTGTAACATATTATAAAATATCCTGACAAGCACTGAAAAACTTAAAGGAGGATTTACTATCATGAAGTCTGGTAGGGGTGTTTTAGTATTTACAGTATTCTTGATGTGTTTTAGTATATTTTTTACCGGATGCAGCAGCGAAAAGGTAGTAAAAAAGCATGAGCTAACAATTAGTCTTGGAGGCGAGCCCAATATTTTAGACCCGCAGTTGGTTGTCGATGTTGTACCAATGAGGGTAATAAATTCAGTTTTTGAAGGCCTTTGTCGCAAGGACAAGAATGGTGCACCGGTCCCTGGGGTTGCAAAGTCATGGGATATCAGTGAGGATAAGCTTGTATATACTTTTTATTTAAGAGAGGCAAATTGGGCAGATGGTTCTCCAATTACCGCAAGAGATTTTAAAGAGGCCTGGTTAAGGGCGCTTGACCCTACGCCGGCAAATTATCAACCGGCATATTTGGGATATTTGCTTATTTGCATAGAAGGTGCCGAAAAGTACTTATATGGAGAGGGTAAAAAAGAAGATGTAGGTATTGAGGTGAAGGATGATAAAACTCTGATTGTAAAGTTAAATCAGCCTACTCCATATTTTCTTGAACTTATTTGCAGCAGTGTGTTTATGCCGATAAATACTGGGTTTTATAAAAGTCAACCCCTTGTAAGTGGTATGAGCACATATGGTGCAGATACACAAAATATATTGGGAAATGGCCCTTTTGTTGTAAAAGAGTGGAACCACGATCAGAATATAATTCTTGAGAAAAACGAGAAGTACTGGAATGCGCAGGAAATCAAACTTGATAAGGTTGATTTCAGGATAATTGCAGATAACTCTTCAGCTATTACATCTTTCAAAGCAGGAGAACTTGATGTTGTTGATATTACAGAAGTGCATCAAATTGATGAACTAAAAGCTAATGGGAATAGGGTTGAAAATTATGATGTGGGGGCAACCCAGTTTATTGCAATTAATAATGAAGATACTGTTCTAAAAAATGAAAACATGAGAAGAGCGCTGACCTATGGGGTTGACCGTAAAACTCTGGTCAGTAAGGTGGTTATGGATGGTTCAATGGAGGCTCATGGATTTGTCAGCCCTGTTATCAGAGGTGTTGAAAAGTCTTTCAGAGAAGAAACCGGAGATCTTTTTAGAGGCGATAAAACAGCTGAGGCAGAAACATATGCGTTGAAATCCCTTGTAGAATTGGGGTTAAAGGATATGCCAAAGCTATCTTTACTTGTTGATGATACGGAGACATCAAAAAGAGACGCTCAGGCCATAGTGGAAATGTGGAGAAAGAATCTTGATTTGGAAGTAGAAATAATTACGATGTCCTTTGATGCCATACAGGAGAAAATGCTCGCGAAGGATTACCAGATGGTACTTTTGAGGTGGTCGGGCGACTACAATGATCCAACTTCTTTTCTGGAAATCTTTGAAACGGAGAACTTCTTTAATATAGTTGGATTTAAGAACCCTGATTACGATAATATGATAAGTAAAGCGAGACAGGAAACCGATGATAAAAAGAGAATGAATCTGCTCAGTGAAGCGGAAAAACTATTATTTGAAAAAATGCCTGTTTGTCCCCTTTACTTTGTTCACAACAGTTATGCACTAAAGCAGAATTTAAAGGGCTTTGTGCGAGGTAGCAGTGCTATACAGGATATAGATTTGTATGAGACATACTTAGAGTAGTTATAAATCATGATACCGAAGCAGACCGCAGCGGTAGCTGCAGCCATAGTAGTAATGCCCTGCCAAAACCATGGGATTATAACTTCTACTAAAGCAGGTGAATGCAAAGGTGACACAATTTATACTAAGAAGAATAGTACTAGGTCTTATTGCTATGTGGATGGTTGTAACGCTTACATTTATACTAATGCACAATTTGCCCGGTGATCCTTTTGTCTCCAAAAAGGCTGTGCCTCCCCAGGTATTAAAAAATATTTCAGAGAAATACGGTCTTGATAAACCTGTGCTTGAACAGTACTTTATATACCTTGGAAATATCTCTAAAGGGGACATGGGAATATCAATGAAGTACGCAAATAAAAGTGTAAATTCCATAATTGCAAGGGCATTTCCAATATCCTTGGATTTAGGGTTAAGGGCACTTTTTATTGCACTTTTTATGGGATTATTTATTGGTGTCATAGCAGCGTTAAACAAAAATAAGCCTATAGATGATATCAGCCTTTTTATAAGCGTAATTGGGGTATCAATTCCAGGGTTTGTGATAGGAACACTTTCACAATATCTATTGTGTTATAAATTTTCCGGATTTGTGTCGGAAGTTACAGGAAGTAATTGGAGGTTGTTTCCTGTAAGCGGATGGGGAGGGTTTAATTACACAATAGTGCCTTCAGGGGTTCTTGCCTTCGGGGTAATGACCATTATTATAAGGATGATGAGGACAAGCATGCTGGAAGTCCTGAACCAAAATTATATACTAAGTGCCCGGGCCAAGGGGTTATCGAAGAGGGAAATAGTTTTAAGACACAGCCTGAAAAATGCACTGTTTCCTATTGTGTCAGTACTTGGGCCATTAACAGCATCAATACTTATGGGATCCTTTGCAATTGAAAAGATTTTTTCAATTCCGGGACTAGGGCATTATCTTGTTTCAAGCGTCCAAGAAAAGGATTATACAATGGTTATAGGGATATCCCTTTTTACTTCATTGGTATTGGTTTTGGTTAATACTGTAACTGATATCCTGTATTCTGTTATTGATCCTAGAGTTAAGCTGTAATTAAGGTGAAAATCAAATACTATTAAACACCGGGTGATGGCTATATGACAATAGGCAAGACAATAAAAGCTTTAGTTAGCAACAAAATTGCTTTAACAGCGTTAATATTTTTAGGTGTTGTTTCTGCTGTTTCCGTTATAGGACCATTATTATCGGAGTATAATTATTATGCTCATGATCTGAACAATTCTTTCCTGCCACCCTTTAGTGGTAAACATTTTTTTGGAACAGACAATTTTGGAAGAGATATTTTCATTAGAGTATGTGAAGGCGCCAAAATTTCACTTACTGTGGGAATTGTCGCTGCAATAATCCAGACAATTATTGGCGTGTTATACGGGTGTACTGCAGGTGTTTTTGGCGGCATTGTTGATGAAGTTCTTATGAGGATCGTTGATATAATCCATTCAATTCCAAGCTTGATTATAGCAATTCTCCTAACGGTTTTTATGGGGCGAAGTGAAATTACGATAATTTTGGCACTTTCAATTACTGATTGGACAGGTATGGCAAGAATTATGAGGGGACAAACGCTTAAGCTGAGAGAACTGGAGTATGTACAGGCAGCAAAAGTACTAGGTGCGGGGAAGCTTCAGATTATTATCAGACATATTATACCAAACAGCATGGGCCCAATTATTATTAATCTTATGTTAAGCATACCGGCAGCAATTTTTTCAGAAGCTTTTTTAAGCTTTTTGGGGATGGGTATAGAAATCCCTAAAGCCAGTTGGGGAACTCTTGCGAACGAAGGGTTTATCTATATTTCTTCCCATCCATGGATGATTACGGTTCCTTTATGCTTTATTGCAATTACAATGATATGTTTTTATATGCTTGGCGATGCCGTAAAAGACGAACTGGAAATACAATGAGATTTTACAAAGTACAAGAGGGTGGAACTAAAAATGAAAAACATTCTTGAGGTGTGTAATTTTTCTTTGTATTTAAGAGAAATTAAAATTCTGGATAATATAAATTTTAGTGTCGCAGGCGGGGAAATTGTTGCAATTGTAGGAGAGTCAGGCAGCGGGAAAAGTATGCTGGCAAAATCTATTATGGGGCTTTTTGGTGGAGAACACTCCAGAAGGGAAGGGGAAATTTTCCTTGAGGGGAAAAGTATAGATTCACTTCCGGAAGATCAGATGATTCATATACGCGGGAAAAATATGGGAATGATTTTTCAAGAACCCATTTCATATATGAATCCTACTATGAAGGTTGGAAAGCAACTGACGGAGCCACTGGTTAAGCATTGTGACGTTGGATATAAAGAGGCGAAATACAAACTTAAGATGCTGTTGGATAAGTTGAAGATAAATGATCTGAACAGATATTTAAGCAAGTATCCCCACGAGTTAAGCGGTGGAATGGCTCAAAGGGGTATGATTGCCATGGCGGCCTTATGCCTGCCGAAAATAATCATTGCCGATGAACCGACCAGTTCTCTGGATTTAATAACTCAGCAATCTATTATAGAGTTGCTTAAAAGTATGTCTTGTGAGTTTGATATTTCAGTGATATTTATTACTCACGATCTGCAGTTGGCAGGCAAGTTGTCGGATAGGGTGATAGTCTTAAGCAGAGGAAGGGTGGTTGAGCAAGGGAAATCGGTAGAAGTGCTTAATAATCCAAAGAGCGAAGCGGGAGCCAGCCTGACAGCTGCAGCTATAAGAAATGTATGTGAGGTTGGGAATAAAAGAAAGCTTGATGATAAAGACATTTTATTAAGAGTTACGGATCTTTGCAAGTCTTTTAACAAGCATGACGGCAGTATATTGCAGGATATTTCAATAAGTTTACATAAAGGAGAGATGCTTGGTCTGGCAGGTGAAAGCGGATGCGGTAAATCCACTCTTGCCAGGCTTATTGCCAGAATTATCAAACCCTCATCAGGGGGGATTTTTTTCAAAGGTACTGATATATATAAAAATAGCAGCTATCCCCAATTTGTACAGATGGTATTTCAGAATCCATTTTTGTCATTGGATCCTCAGATGAAGGTTAGGGATATAATAATGGAAGGCGCCCGGAGGAAAAAACATTTCGGTAAAAGAGAAATTGATGATATGGTTGGTTTCTATCTTGAAATGGTAGGCCTTGATGCCGGCATAGGGTCACGATATCCCTGGCAGCTCAGTGGAGGACAATGCCAGAGGGTTAGCATTGCAAGGTCATTGATAATGAAGCCTGAATTAGTGGTGTGTGATGAGCCTACTTCCAGCCTTGACACAGTTTCACAGGCTCAGATTCTGGAGTTGTTTGGAAGTCTGAAAAATGAGAAAGATATAGGATATTTGTTTATTAGCCATGATATAAGGATATTGGGAAGTATATGTGATAGAATAGCTGTGATGCATAAGGGACGGATTGTTGAAACAGGAAATTGCGAAGATATACTTACCAATCCCGTCCACCCATATACTAGGACACTTGTAAAGGCTGCATATGAGGCTTTGTAGCATGTTTTTTTGAATAAAAGTATGTAGGAAATATTGTGAAGAAAATTTTTAAGCCTGTTAATACGACGAGGAAAGAGAGAACATCCTTCTTGGCGAAGCGAGTTTTGCTCGATCCTTTGGAAGTTGAAACTATCAATACATTATCTAGGAATGAATATCATAATGTTGGTTCCCTGTCCCGGGGCAGACTGTATATCAAATCTTCCTTTCAACAGTTCAACACGTTCTTTAAGCCCATTCAGACCCAAACCACCATTAATAGTTTGATGCCTTTTTGATTGGGTTTCTATGTCAAAACCAATTCCGTCATCAGTTATCTGAATTGAAAGACCATTGTCATATATTCTGAAATCTACAATAACATTATTTGCTTTTGCGTGCTTTTGGATGTTGTTTAGAGTTTCCTGTACCATTCTGTAAAGTGCGTATACAATATAATATTCAATTTGAGAGTCATCTCCTGTAACGGTAAAGTCTACTTTTAGACCCGTATTTTCTTCAAAAATAGCAAGCCTGTTTTGAAGAGCTTTAGTCAAACCATCTTCAAGATATGATGGCTTTAAATCATAAAGAACAGCACGTATTTCTTTTGAAGTTTCTTTTATGCTTGCATTCAAGGAGTCTAATTCATGGAAGCCTTTTTCTGACATATCATTTTGAAAATATTTTTTCGAAAGTTCAAGCTTAAGGGAAAGGTTTACCACAGCCTGGGCAGGGCCGTCATGAATTTCTCTGGCTATACGTTTTCTTTCTTCTTCATGAGCCTTCAATATTCTTTTGCTCAATGTGTCCAGCTCAATATTCTGTTTTTTTAAGTTGTCCAGAAGAGAGTTCATATTACTGTATAAAAGATTGTTTTCAAGGACAACTGCGGCCTGACCTGCCAAAGAACTCATTATATGTTCATCGGAACGGTCATAGGTGACGATGTTGCTTAAAGACATACAATCTGTATAATCTATTTTTTCATTTTTGTTTTTTTTCTTATTTATTAACTGAATAACACCAAGTATATTATTTTCATGATCCTTCATAGGTATTGAAAGTATGGATCTGGTCACATACCCGGTTTTTAAATCAAAAAAGTTGTTGTGGGTATATTCAACATTTGAATCCAGTTTGTAGGCATCATCAATCCTTAACGGACTGCCTGTTATAACTGAATAACCAAAAATACTATCCTTTGAAATAGGTGAAGTATGGGCTTCAAGGTTAATATCCAAGCTCATATTTTTTGATACAACGAATTTAAGGAGTTTGTCTTTATAATCATTACCTTTAATGGAGGTCCAGTTATAAGAATTCTTATCGATAACAAGATATATTGTGCCTGCGTCGGAAGAAGTCAGATTAATACTGCTCAAAATAATCATTTCAAGAAGTTTGACCGTGTCTTTTTCTGAGGACAGGGATTTACCGATTTCATAGAACTCCATTAATTCGTATTTAAGGGAATAGATGTTCCTTTTGTTGTATATTTCCTTTGAAAGCTTGTTAAGGAGGAAGATCTCATCAAGTTTTCTGGTATTAACAAAATCAAAGATATTGCCGAAATTACCTATGGAATATTGGTCTTCATCATAATATCCAACTAGTATATAACTTGAATTATCTATATTATTATCAAGGTAAGAACATATTTCACTTAATAAGGGATATTCAACGAACAATATTAAAGAGCAGGGTTCGGTAATAAACTTTGGCTTGCAGCTTTCTATACTTTTAATAAATGTATCTGTGCTATCAAATAGGGTGATTTTACAAAATGTATTATTCAGAAAGCTCATAAAATCCTCATAAACACCACTGGAACTGCTTAGAAAAAATACATTTTCATTCAGCATATTATGGCTCCTTATTTTTTGACTTGGATATTTTAAGTAATAAAACTGACAATTGATATTTCAAAACTTATTGCTTTTAAGTTAATCAGTTTAATATGAAACAAACAAGAAATTAATAGAATGCTTTTGTGACTGTGGCATCTAAAGCAGCAGCAATACTATAAAAGATATACATATATTATACTATAAAACCTCGATAAATACAAATATATTTACAGTTAATGGGTGCATTTTATGTATATGAAGAAAAATATTCCAGAAACTAAAGTTTCGCAGCTTAGAGCCTGTAAATACTCCTCGGGGTCGAGCAAAACTCGCTTCGCTCAGACAATGCTCTCCCTTTCCTCGTCGTATTAACAGGCTCTACAACTTGCTTTACAATGTTTCTTCCATATTTTTCTTCACTTAAATAATATACACCCACAATTACTGGTTTTGTAAATTTGAAGAATAGTAAAAACTAAGTATACGGGTGGGAGATAATATGATTTGTTTTAATTGTGGAATTAATATTGAGGGTCAGGCGCAGAAAGAGTGCCAATTATGTGGAGTAAAGTTCGGGACTTGTTGTCCTGCGTGCCTTTCCCCAAACCCTCTGATGGGCAGGTTTTGTTTCAACTGTGGGAGCGGGCTTGAAAATATTGAAAGCAGGAGTACTGTTCAGAACTTTGAAACCTTGCCTGAAAACAGAAGAAATGTGGCTGTTATATTTGCTGATGTTTCAGGATTTACAGCTCTTTCAGAAAAACTGGATCCGGAAGAGGTCAGAGAGCTTATAAATGATTGTTTCAACTATATAACAAAACCTGTTTACGAGATGGAAGGTACCATAGATAAGTACATAGGAGACTGTGTTATGGTTCTCTTTGGTGCGAAGTATATACATGCTGATGATGCAAAAAGGGCAGTTCTGTGCTGCATTAAAATGTTAAAACTTATCAGTGAATTTTCTGAAGAAAGGCTTTCTGCCCAAGGTATATCCTTGAATCTCTCTATAGGGATAAATTTTGGACTTGTCGTTACAGGAAGTATTGGAAATACTTTTGATAAGGACTATACTGTCATGGGCGATATAGTCAATACTGCTCAAAGACTCCAGTCCAATGCTCAAACGGGAAGTATCCTGGTGTCTGAGACAGTCTATGTTGAGACAAAAGACATGATTGATTATTCGGAGCCTAAGGAGATTAAGGTAAAAAACAAAGAGCATCCGGTAAAATGCTATACACCAATAAAAGTAAAAGATGAATACTATTATCAGAACAAAACTGCTTTTATAGGAAGAGTAAAGGAACTTAACGAACTGATTACTACATACAACAATGTTCAGAATTCCGGTACAAAATGCATTAATATTGTTGGAGATGCAGGTCTGGGAAAGACGAGTATTATAAAGAAATTTATAACAAAGTTAAGTTCCGAAATCAAGAAAGTTTGGGTAGACTGTAGTTCCTTGTACCAGAATAGAGTAAATTACACAATCTCAAGTATCCTTATGGAGATTATGAATATTAATTCAGCAGATAGTATAAGCGTAAAGCAGCATAGATTATTCTCTTTCATGGATTTTATTCTGAAGGACAAGACTGAAGAGGAGATTAAGAGGAATGCTGACTTTATTGGACTTGTTTTAGGGCTTCCCAGGGATAATGATTTTCAGAATATTCTTAATTCAATGAATTTTGACAACGTCCGGAAGGAAATTGTAAAGCAACTGAGGATTTTCTTTGTTTATTTGTCAAAAAGGTATAGGATGGTTATTGTTGTTGATGATATACACTGGTGCGATGCCAACTCACTTGCTATCATGAGAGAGCTTGTTGAATTGCTGTCAGAAGTGAATATCACATTTATTTTATCTTCAAGGTATGAGCCGGATGAATTTAAATGCCTTGATATTAAAAGGTATAAAGTATTAAAAATAAGAAAATTGGATAAAAAGCATATTAAAGAATTGGTATGTAAGCATTTAAATTGCAAGGACTTAGATAAGCTGTTTCTGGATATCGTTATAAAGTATACTGATGGCAACCCGCTTTACATAAATGAATTTATACAGAAAATAAGAAGAGCGCAAAGTTTTGCAATAACAGAAGGTGCTGCTGCAATAAATCCAATGGAAGCGACTTCGATTCCGGATAATATACAGAACCTTATACTTGCAAATATAGCTGAACTCAACGAAAAGTCTCGGAATTTGCTGCAGGCAGCCTCTGTAATAGGAAAGGATTTCCGTTTGTCTATTGTGTGTGCCTTGGTGGGGCTGAATGCTGAAGAAGCATTTGATGCTTTGGGGGTTCCAATACAAATGAATATTATATCACTAAAGACTGCATATACTGCTTCCGGTGTTGTTGAGAAGGAGTTTATGTTTAATCAGGATACCGAAAGGGATGCTATATATAATAATATATTAAACAAGGATAAAAGGAGATATCACAAAAAAATCGGAGAAATAATTGAAGAAAGATATGCTAAAGAAATTGAGGACTATTATGAAATGCTTTTTACTCACTACATCAAAGCCAATCAGGCAAAAAAGGCAGCAAACTATGCATTCAAGATTGCTTTAAAGTATAGGAATATATTTGACCTGCAAAGCTCGCTGGAATACTATCGGCAATTTCTTAAGCTGTCAGAGGAAGAAAATGATTCGGAAAAGGAAATGAGAGTGCTGCAGGCATACCAGGATATGGGTTATATCAACTTTGTTATGGCAGATTATGACAGTGCACTTAAGAATTTTGACAAAGCACTTGAAAAAGCAAGGCTTTACGATGATATTTATTCTATCAGACTTATGATTGCCGATATACACAAGGAGCAGGATGCTTATGAAAATGCTCTTTCAATACTTGATGATATTGAGCCTAAATTAAAGCCGGAAAACATCCTTTATGGCAAGCTTTTGCAGATGAAGTGCAGTATATACAGAACAATGGGCAATCCTGAGGCTTTAAAAATTGCCCGAAAGTCGGAGAAACTTCTGACTAAAACCAGAGACTATGAGAACTTTTCCGAGATGATGAACCAGGCGGGTATCATATATTTTACAAAGGGGGACATCAGGAATTCTTTATTTTGTCTGGATAAATCCTATAAATATGCCGAAAAAATAAACAACCTTGCGATTATGTCGAAGGTTTCAGGGAATTTAGGTGCAATTTATCATGCTACAGGTATGATATCAAAGGCACAGGAATACTTTGATAAATGTATTTATATATCAAAAAGGATTTCAGATCAACAGGGATATATAGCCGGATGTATAAATCTTGGAATACTGTATATGGACAAAGGATTATTTGATCAAGCAGAGATCCTTTTTATCCAATCTCTGGAGATCTCAAGGGAAATAGCTGCGAGACTGAATGAAAGCATTTTACTTACAAACCTTGGTGATATTATGTATGAAAGAGGCTTTATGGATAATGCACTTGATTACTATGACAAGTCTCTTAGGATTGTGAAGGAGATAAATGTGCCAGTTGGTGAAGGAATTAATTATATCAGCATTGCCAGGCTCTATATTAAGATCAGGAAGCTCGGGAAGGTAGAGGGTATTTTAAAAGCTGCATATGATAAATTTGTAGAAGCCGATGAAATTGCTTATATTAGCGACTATTACGGGCATATGTCCTTCTATGAGCTTCTTACCGGAAATACAGCCAGCGCACTGGAACACTGCAAAAAGGCAATATCAATTTCAGAAGAGGTAAAGAGCGATATAAGGAAGCTTAAAGGACTAAGGTTAAAGGCGGATATATTGGCAGGAATGGGTGAGTTTGAGAGGGCTATGGAGCTTTTGGGTGAGACTGTTACACTGGCTCACCAGTTGGAATCCGATTTTGAGGCAGCGAAAGGTTATTTTTTCAGATATAGAATGAATAAGCGCTTGGGTAATTTGGATGCAGCCAGGAAGGATTTGAGTCTTGCAAAGAAATATGCCGGCAATATAGACAATTGCAGATTTGTTGAAAAAGTCAGAAATGAGTAGTACCTAATATTCTAGTGAATTATGAACATTCTATGATTTTTGCTGATTAGCAGAAATAAATTCTGGATTTTACTTTTGTTAATCAGCACTAGTCGTACCTTATTTTGAATTCCTTTATCTTTTTATAGACAAAGGGGATTGACATATCAATAAGCTTGGCGGCTTGCTCTACATTTCCTCTGCATTCTGTCAGTGCAGTGGAAATTAGTTCGTACTCCATGCTTCTGATAAACTCCCTGTAGTTAAATATTTTAGTACCGCCGGGATGTAGAGGTGGATTTTGCGGAATCCTTGAAAGATCGATATTGTTACTTCCGGCAAATATTACAGCCCTTTCAATAAAGTTCTTGAGCTCTCTTATGTTACCGGGCCAATTGTAAGCGGAAAGAGCTTTATATGATTCGTCGGAAAGTGGATTTATTTCGGTTCCTGTCTCATTGGAATACTTTTTTATATAATGATTGGATATCTGAACTATATCAAAACCCCTTTCCCGTAAAGGAGGAAGTTTGATTTCAATTACAGCCAGTCTGTAGAAAAGGTCAGACCTGAAGTTGTTTGCCTGTACTTCGCTATACAGATCTTTATTGGTAGCAATAATAAACCTTGCGTTTGTCCTTTTGTATTCCGTATCTCCAACCTTTCTGTACAGCCTGTCTTCAAGAAGCTGAAGAAGCTTGCTCTGTATAGATGCGGAGGCGTTTTCGATTTCGTCAAAGAATATACTTCCATCCTCGGCTACTTCAATCAGCCCCTTTTTTGAATTGATTGCACCTGTAAAGGCACCTTTCTCATAGCCAAAGACCTCGCTTTCGAAAATAGTTTCTCCGATGTTCGGGATGGTTATCTTTACAAAAGGTTTCTTATTCCTTTTACTGTCATTAAAGTGAATCCAACGTGCAACCAATTCCTTACCTGTTCCTGTTTCACCTGTAATCAGTACACTTGAGTTGATGTTCAGGATATTCTTAAACTGGGTAATATATTTGTTGGTATTGTCACCAATCATACTGAAGTTCTGAAATAAGGTGTTTTGTGCCATGAGTTTATCTCCTGATAGAATAATGGGATCTACAATTTATATATCGGTATAAAAAATTATATGTTTATATAAAAAGAGGGGTATGGAAATTTGTACCTATAGGAAGGTAGTCCCGTTATTACCATAAGTAAACAAAAATCCTATGCCGATATGGTAAAACGGTACTATTAAATTATCTGATTTTTAGGCCTAAAATACCAACTTTCAATAGTCTTAATAATTTTTGAGAGTTTGGCATGATTCTTGCATTTTAATATAGTAGTAAGTATCAATTGCATTTAGCTTATGCAGGTAATAATAAGGAGGTACTATTTATGTTTAGGAAAATTTTATCCGGCTTAATACTCATGGTGATGCTGCTTTCTGGTGTTCCTGCAATGGCAGCACAAGGGCATGAACTTCAAAACGCAACTTCTTATAACTCAAACGTTATGATTTTCGAGAGGACAGTTACAGTTACAGAAAAAGGTGGAACCTTTGAGGTTGGGTTTGTTACTGTTAATTTCCCCAAAAACTTTCTTGAAAAGGGTAAGTATACCAAAACCTTTACATTAAAGGTCTGTGCCAGAGACGGAGAAATTGGCATAGAAGCGACCCCGGATACCAATAAATTCTTAAAGCCTGTCTTAATCAAAGTTAACAATTATAAAGGTTTCTTGTACGATGAAGTAACGGGCGAAAATATTTTTGTAAATGTTAAGAAGCAGACTGTAGTTGCAAAACACTTTTCATGGTATAGATTCAGATAGTGTTAAATATACTTATAAGAGAACCTCTTCAGCTTAGTGCTGAAGGGGTTTTTGCTATAATGCTTAAGAAAGTGCATTACTTTCTGGCATCAAAAAAGTCTACCGCAAGGCTGTTTGCTGCAGAGAAATACCCTGGCTTTAAATCGGCGAAGCCGACTTTTTTCTAATTCCAAATACATGATGCTGCTGTAGCTGAAATCATAGAAGTAATGCCTGATGTACCTGAACAGCGGATCTATATCTTTTTATGAAGAGTAGTATATTTACATATCAATAATAGTTTGTTTGCATATGGTCAACCCCATATTGAATATGTTAATTGTAGATTCATATACAGGGGGAAAAACCGATGATTTTGATTATTAAAAAGGATAAGATTGTTTTTGCAGCAATAATTCTAGCAATTGCAATTGCTGCTTTCAGCTTTGTTTCCGGAATGGAACCTGAGACACTAAAGACAACAAATAATGAACCTAAAAGCAGAATTATAATTCTAGATGCCGGTCATGGTGGAGAAGATCCTGGAGCGGTAAGCGAATACAACGGAGTACGTGAGAAGGAAATAAACTTATATATAGCTTCGAAGGTAAAGGAGTTGCTTGAAGCAGAAAACTTTAAGATTATTATGACCAGGGAAGATGATATACTTCAATATGCAGAAGGTACGACAAATATTATACAGAAGAGAAAACAGGATTTAATCAGAAGGAAGAAAATGATGGATGAATCCGGTGCGGATCTTGTTGTCAGTGTTCACCTTAATAAATTTACAGAGGCAAAGTACTTTGGAGCTCAAGTGTTCTTTCCGCCTAACTCACCGGAAAGCAAACTGGCAGCTGAATGTATCCAGAAGTCATTAAGAGAAAATGTAGATCCAAACAACAAGAGAGAAGCGATGTTGAAAAAGGCAGAGATTATTATACTGAAAAATTTAAGAACTCCGACGGTAATTGTAGAATGTGGTTTTTTGTCAAATGCGCAGGAAGAACAGAGGCTGGCTTCAGTAGAATATCAGGATAAACTTGCTGTTGCGATAAAAGAGGGAATAATGAAATATTACGAAAAATAGAAAAAATGATTTTTGCAGCGGAACTTGATATATTGATGGCAGCTTCCGCTGCTTTTTCTTTGTGAGTTATGCTTATGACAAAATTGTGTAATGCTAAGGTGCGACAATATAAATAATGTACTGATATCAAATTTTCTGAAAGGAAATTTTTAGCTGCTGATTTATTCTTTTGGATATTGTATAATAAAATGTACATTATGTAAACCATATCTGAAGGAGGATTCTCATGCTAAAGAAAAAGATGGTTGCTTTTTTTTCAGCCATAATAGCAGTAATGACGTTTGTTCAGGTATCTGCAAGTGCGGCGGGAAGTAATGTGGCAATATTTATTGACAATAATACGGCAGTCAGTGGAGTTTATTCAATTGTGGAAAATAATACGATGTTAGTACCGGCAAAGGAATTGGCAGAAGCTATTGGAGGAAGTTTTAAGTATGATACCAATGCAATGACAGGAGTAATACTATATAAGGAAAATGAGCTTGTATTCAGGTTGGATAATGATATTGTGAAGTTTAACGGAAAGTATATTAAAGCACCTTCACCAATGAAAATAAACAATTATAGGTTTATGGTACCGGTGGAGTTCTGTTTTAGGAAGCTGGGAATTGAAACTTATATTAATAATAACAAAAATATTATATTGGCATACAGACAGACTAGTGGCAACCTTAGATACAGAGTGAGGTCAGGAGATTCTTTGTGGTTGATCTCCGGTCTGTTTGGAACTACAATAAATCAAATCAAGCTTATGAACGGTCTTGTCAGTGACACTATAAATATTGGACAAGAGCTTCAAATAAGACCGTTTGGTATTTACGACAACAGTTTTATATCGTACACATCCAATAGTGCAACATTAAGTAGTGGGACAAGCCTGAATGTAGCAGCGGTAGGATATCTAAAAGCATGGACGGAGGTTAGGATTACAGGGAAAACAGGAGGCTGGTATAAGGTGCAAACAGCAAAGGGCAGCGGTTATATACACAGCAGCGTAACCTACATAAATCAGGATATATGGGACAACAATGCCGACAGTAAATATTTTGAGGGTAAAATACCGGTGGACACATCAAAAGATTATATAACATATCTGAATTACACAGTTCAAAGAGGTGACAGCATCTGGAGTATAGCAGAGAAAATGGGAATACCCGACTATGAACTTGCATCGGCAAATAATATTTCACGGCAGGCAACTCTTTATATAGGAGATGTATTGAAAGTTCCTGTTCATAATGTTCCTGTTAAAGATAAGGTCTCGCCGGGATCGGGTGAAATATTGGATTGGTTCAGTGAAGCACAGTATGTTTTTCCGATAGGAAGTGTTGGTAGGGTAATTGATGTTGAGACGGGAAAGAGCTTCATGGTAAAGAGAACTACGGGTGCAAACCATGCTGATAGCGAAACTTTGACCAGTAATGACAGTAAAATTATGAAAGAGATATTTGGTGGTTATTGGAATTGGAACAGAAGGCCGTTTATTCTGGAATTCAACGGCAGGAGATTTGCGGTATCAATTTCAGGTATGCCTCATTCAGGTGTAGATGGTGTACCCTATATGCAGTATGTTGACAACAGAAGTGATAACTATGGATACGGACCTAATTATGATGCTATTTCAGGTAACGGTATGGATGGGCATTTTGATCTTTATTTCTTGAATGGTATTCGTCACAAAGACAATAAAATAGATCCTGCTCACCAGCAGAATATACTGGTGTCGGGAGGATTGCAATAAAGCTTACTTAAAATGCAATAAGTTTTATACAAAACATAGAATTATAAGATTGAATTAAAGCCGCCGTTAGGGAGGAGAATACTCTTCCTACGGCGGCTTTTATATGTGCAGAAATTATTTTACCTTCGCTATTCCACCCACTTTCTATAAAGTAAATCAAGAGTTTGTTCAAGCTCAACCTTCTCGCTGTATAGGACATTTAATTGTTCCACATCATAGGCGGCAGCCTCCATATCGATACATAAAGATTTTAACCGACTCTCAACCTCTAATATCTGATCCTCAATCTCCTTTCCCTTATTTACTGCCTTTGCACTTCTTGTATCCCTCTCACTACTGACCTTATTGTTCTTTTCTGGCTTTTTAGCTGATTTGCCTTTGTGGGCATTCTGTTGGGTATCAGAACTCGATAAACTTTGTTTCCATTTGGAGTAATCATTCATAGTGCCATTAAAATCTATTATTTTCCCATCCTTAAAGTCCCATATCCTATTTGCAAACCTGTTTAAAAAATACCTGTCATGAGAAATAAAAACCAGTGTATCCTTATATTGCTCTAGAGACTCTTCAATCCACTCCCTTGAAACAATATCCAGATGATTTGTTGGTTCATCAAGGATGAGAAAGTTTGTCTCGCATTGCATGAGCAGACATAATTTCAACCTGCTTTTTTCTCCTCCTGACAATGCACCTGCTTTTTTAAAAACGTCCCTTCCCTTAAAATGAAATGCTGCAAGGATTGCCCTTGCTCTTTCTTCACCTATTTCAAGAGCGTGCCGTAGAATATCAAGGACTGTCGCCTCATTATCGTCAAAATCAATTACTTGTGGCATATATTGAGCTTTAATACTTTTACCCGTTATGATTCCTCCTTCATCAGGAGCCACTTCGCCTGTGAGAATTTTTATAAGAGTTGTTTTACCGCATCCATTAGAGCCAACAACAGCAATTCGGTCATTTCGATGAACTTTTAAGCTGACTTCGCTAAACAGCTTTTTAGAACCATAAGATTTGCCGATGTTATTTAAAGTAATAATCTCTTCACCTGAAAAGTTACTTTTCTTAAAATCGGCCGTAATCATGCTTTCTGAAATAGGTTTTTCAATACGTTCCATTCTTTCAATTCTCTTTTCAATGGAAAATGCTCTTTTGTGCATTGCAGGGTTATCTGCATTTCTTGCCCATTCATGCATTCTTTTTGCGGATTTCTCCAGCTGACTGATTTTCTTTTGTTGCTGCTCAAATTTTTCCTTCTGAGCTAATAGCCTTGCTTCCTTCTCCCTTTGATAATAACTGTAATTACCCTCATAAAAACTTAGCTTTCCATCATCAATTTCGATTATTCTTTTTATAACATTATCCAAAAAGCACCTGTCATGGGATATAACCATAACGGTACCGGGAAAATTCTCGATAAATTCTTCAAACCACTTAATAGATTCCATATCAAGATGGTTTGTCGGTTCATCCAGCAGAAGTATATCAGCATCCAAAAGGAGAATACGTGCAAGATTTACCCTTGTCTTTTCACCACCGCTGAGTTTGGAGAAAAGCTGTGTACGCATTTCATGACCTATATTCATTCCGTTGCACACTTTATCAATTTTGCTTTCAAAATCGTATCCCCCCAAAGCCTCGTATTCTGTTTGAAGTTTTCCGTACTTGGAAAGGAGGGTTTCGGAACAGCTTTCTTTAATTAATAGCTCTATCTTGATCATTTCCTTCTGTAAACTGTAAAGCCTCTCAAAAGCTGTGTGCAAAATATCTTCAACAGTACAGCCATCCTTAAACTGGGGAATCTGATCAAGAACCTCAATTCTTTTACCCGAAGCCCTATCAATTCTTCCGCTTTCAAATTCCTCGCTACCTGATAAAATTTTGAAAATTGTTGTTTTACCCGAACCATTTTTACCAAGCAATGCAACCTTATCTCCCCTTGATACTTCAAAGGATATACCCTTTAATACATGATTACTTCCATAATACTTGTTTATATCATTTACACTTATATCTATCATAAAAATATCTCCTTTCATGCCCGGGTAAAATAAAATACCGGATACTGGTGGACAAATTCCACTTTCCCGGTATTTTAAACGCATTTGTAGATATCTTTACAGTCAGCTATCTCTAATATAGGACAACCTTCAAGACAAATAAAAAACCCGGGCAAAGAGAATCACCCAGGCGTTAGTACTATTCAATATTATAGTAAAATGATGATCCACCAGCTCCAAATCAAAAATATTCTCTTTTGGACAGACTCCTCCCTTTAAATACAGAAATTGCTGTAATACGGGAAACATAGCAATCCAATTTATCAAGAATATTATTGTAATTAGCTGATACGTTCATCATTTCACCTCCTTATTCTATGTAAATTCTACCATATTCCTATTTGATTTTCAACAGGTATCTTAAACCTGGGTGTATATTTTTCTTCACATTTATTACTTGTACTCTTTATATGTGAGCAAATTCTTTTATGAAGGTCTCATGATTTGTTGGAATAGCAGCCATCAGGAAGGGAGTTATAATTCCCTTCCTGATGGCTGTTACTAACGGTTATGACTAGCGAAGCGATATTTCCGATACACCCTGCATATCACTGTAGTTTGTTGCTTTAACTTTTTCACCGGATAATGTATATAATATACCATCTGAATATATAATTCTGTCTATTTGGGCACTTTCCCAAATATCCTGCAACGGCTGATCAAGGTGGGTAATCTTTCCTCTCAGGTTAAATCCTTCGGTGCTATTAACATTGTATACATATGCACCTTGAAATACATTATATTCGTATGGATTTTCCTGAGAAGTGCTTTCCACTACCGATACCGGAAAGGCCATAAGCTCTAAGTTCGCCATGTACATTAATGCCTTATGGTTGCTAAGAAGCGGCGAGTCTGAACCTCTATCTCCAATTATTTGAACGAACTTCTCCTTAGGATTTTCAACATCGGTGACATCGAAGATTGCAATTTTAACACCTTGAGACCAGGCAAAATTTCCACTATTGCTATCGACAGTATCTTTACCAAAACCGATGATGTGATTTTCGTCCAGGGGATGAATGTATTCACTGTAACCTGGTATTTTTAGTTTTCCCAGCACTATAGGATTTTGAGGGTCAGCAAGACTAATTACGAAAAGGGGATCTACCTGTTTGAAGGTAACTAAATATAGCCTGTTTCCCATGAACCTTGATGAATAAATATGTTCTTCCGGGGCAAGTCCTTCTAAAGAACCGCATAGCATCATATTTTCATCAAGAACATATACATTACTGGAGGCATCGTTCCACATGCCGGTTTGTGTAGTTAAGCGGAAATAGCCATTGCGCTCATCCATCGAAAACTGATTGTGTATCTTGCCGGGAACAGAAGCACTGTCAAATTCACCGATATTTCCATCACTTATCTTTATTCTGTATATATTTGTCGCACTTTGGGATCGAAAGGACAAGGAGTCCTCAAGTGAGATACAGTCAAAAAAGTCTGCTATTGGCTCTTGGACAACTGTTTTGCCTTCTATTGTATCGGCAATATAAATGTAATCAGTTGATACGTATACATTCTCACCATTTCCACCGATATATGCCTTTACCTGAGCCTCACTGCCGGCATCATCTATAGGGAAAGCAGCGACTACATTCATTTTGGAATATCTGTTGTCTGAACTTTTCATCAAAAAAAGGTTTTTATAATCCATTTCAACAATTGAACCACCTGCAGACGAATCACTGTATTCAGGGTACTCTATATCCCTTAAAATTGAAGATGCAACCAGATACAGGTTATTATCCAACATTCGTGAGGTCAAATAACCGCAATCCAATTCCAGATTTCTTTCAGCTACAGGATTGGAGTGATCTTTTATGTTAAATGTTTTGGCAATTGTTTTTCTGCCAGTGTTTATAATTACAGCAATACGGTCCTTATATAAGAACATTTCCTGAGGTTCGCCCTCTAAGAAATCGTGCCGGTAGATTATTTCCATCTGTTCTGGAGGATTTGCCCGGACGATAAATAAGTTGCTTTCGTTAATGTAATAGATATATTCTCCGTCAGTTTTTACAATATCGGCTTCATCCACACCCTCAACCTGGATATTGGTTTCAGAGGTTCCCCCATAAGATCCGCTACTGGTTGGGGAGGTGTTATATGTGGCGCTTTTCTTAACACCATTATAGATACCTCCCAACATACCAAAATTGTTCATGCCGATTGAAAGCCCAGAAATGGGAATGTTTGCAATATTGATAAATAATTTATTAAAATTAAACAGGAATTCTGAGAAATCATTTGAGTTATCCCTGTAAGAAGTAGTTGCTTTTAAAAAGAATTTCTCTACTTCTTTTCTGCTGGAGAAAGCTTTCATAGAGGGTTTACTTGAATCAACAACCGTTAATCCTATATAAGGAATAGCTATACAAAAGACATATATACATGCAATTGCCGATGCCCCCAAAACCAAAGCTCTTTGTTTGCTATATACCCATTTTGTTGAGCCGCTTTTTTCCTGTTCCATACTTTTTCCTTCAGTATCAGATGCTTCCGAGGATCTAGGCGGGAGCGTTCTTTGATAATGCTTTTTTTTCATTAATACCAAGGTTGAAAAGAAGGTGTTTATAAGCCATAGTACAACAGTTCCCGATAAAAATATCACGAAAACATTGCTTGCAAAAATTCTTCTGAAATCCTGGGTATAAACTGCTATAATCAAAAAGCAGAATATAAAACTGTATTTGAGCAACTCTAATAAGAAAGCCTTTTTATTAAACTGCCATTTAAAAGAATCCGGACAGGAGCTTTGCCAGCGTAAAACTATGAAGTTTTTGAAGTTGTATAGAAGCATATCAAGCAGTGCAAACACCAAAGTATATATTGCAAACAGCATGAGTATCTTGTGTAAATAATTATCTGCAAATAATAGGTATAATAAATATTCATATTGATCAATTAATAAGGCAAGAATAAGGAAGACAAATACTTTTAAAATTGTCGATAAATACATGTAAAAAAAGTATGAGATGAAAGCCCGGTTTTTGGGCAGAAAGTTTTTTAAACTAAAGTGCTTGCTGTCAATATTATACATGCACAAGTATATAAATAAAGACATGCAGCTAAGCAGGATAAAGTACAGGATAAAGGGTACGCTTCCGGCAAAACCGATGGAAATACCGGAGCTTGAGAGAAACCCATCAGTCCATCCTATGAAAGCAAATATAGTGAAAAACAAAAGTTCTATAAAGGTAATTGAGAGAGTTCTCAATATAAACTGTAACTTATTTTGTACAAGTGGAATTTTAGTTTTTTTATCTATGCCTGCCTTTTTCAAAACAGATGACTTTATTGTGTTTGTGGTTTTAAAGTCAATATTTTCGTCTAATTTATCAGTGTCAATTGAATCAAGAAGTTGTTCGGTATCTTCTACATTAAGTTCATCTAATTTTTTGATAATTTTATCATCCATCTATAATACACCTCCAAGTGCTTTTTTTAGTTTTTCAAGTCCCCGGGATATTTTTTTGTCAATGGTATTAACCTTAATGCCAAGGGAATTTGCAATGCTTTTTGAGCTCTGGCCAAAATAATACTTCCGAATGAAGATTTCACTGTCAGGAACGCCCAAATCCTTGATGCACTGTATTAATACATGCTTTGTTTCTGTGTCCACTGCACTGCTTTCATCAGTAGCAATGTTGGGGATACTGTCAATAGAATCCGTCTGATGAATCATTTTACTGCCTGCTCTATATAAATCCACAGCTCTTCTTTTTGCAATAACCGCCAAAAAGGATTTGATAGAACCTTTGCTTAAATCAATGCTGTCCCGCTGACTGTAAAAATCGTAAAATACAGTGCTTACGCATTCCTCAATATCTTCTTTGCGGTAGGCTGAAACAAGCTTGTTTTTTACAATAGCGTAGACAAGCCCCATATATGTATCCATCAATTTGAGAAGACCTTCTTCGGGATTTGAGTTCATCTCGTTCAGCAAAATTTCGTCCAATTACACACCTTCTTTCCCATGCTGTTTCAATAATTATATTCGTCTAATATAGCAAAAATCTGACAAAGTAATTATATATTTTTTTACTCAAACTTTGCAGTAAAATAATGTAGAGTCGTTCTTTAATACTTCGTTTTGGTTGATAGTGTTCTATCAAAGGAATAATATCTCGTTTAAAGTTTGTCAAAATATCATCAATATAGTTTATATAATTCGATTTTTTGAGAAGAATAGTATATTTGGAGAATTATAGCTGCCGTTCGAGGAGGAGAAGACTCTTCCTACGGCGATTTTTTTATGTGCAGAAATTGTTTTACTTTCACTCCTCAAAAAAATCCATAGGCCTCGCATATAATACCGATGGCCATAAAACAACGTAGAATACAAAATTTTAGTATGTTTTTTATTAAAATAAATTTATAACGGGAAAAGTGAGGGGGATATGATGATGAAAAGGAAATCAGTTCAAGTATTTTTGTCAGTGTGTATTGCAATATGTTTTATGTTTTCAAATCTTATGTATCCGGCGTTATCACCGGTTAATGTACAAGCGGCTTATACTTTGGCTGGTGATGTAAGTGGAGATGGCGGCATAAACAGTATTGACTTTGGATTAATGAAACAGTCACTTTTGGGTATGATTGCAGAGTTTCCGGTACATGATGATTTAAAGGCATCTGATTTAAATGGAGATGGCGCATTTAATAGTGTGGATTTTGCTATTATGAGAATGTATCTTCTGGCTATGATAACAGATTTTCCGGTAAATACAGGTAATACTACCCCAACACCAGCAGTAACATCAACACCGAAGCCTGCAATCACACCTGTAAAAATAACAACAGATTGGTCTGTAAAAGTAGTAGATTCTGCAATGCAAAGAAATCCAAAACTAAGTGGTTGGGGATATTGGAATGGATTTTACCTTTCTATGGTGTACAGGGTCTATAAGAGGACAAATAATGCCAAGTACCTGAACTATATCAAAACCTGGGCTGATTCATGTATTGACAGTTCAGGCAATATAAAGACAGCAGTTACTTCGCTTGACCTCATTCAGCCTGGACTTGTACTCCTGTTACTTTATAAGGAGACAGGGGAACAAAAATATAAAAATGCTGCAACCAAAATAAGAAAGATTTTTGATACCTATCCTCGTTCAGCAAGTGGCGGTTTCTATCATATGACCAAAGGTACTTCAGCAAATCCAAAATTGGGAATTGGTCAATTATGGTTGGATGGTACTTATATGTCTACTCCTTTCTTAGTAACATACGGAGCAATGTTTAATGAAAGCGAATATTGCAATAACGAAGCTGTTAATCAATTGTTAATATACGCAAGCCATTTAAAAGATCCTAAGACAGGATTGCTCTATCACGCATATGATGAAGATGGATCTGAGAGTTGGGCAGACCCCGTAACACATCATTCACCTGAATTCTGGGGAAGATCTATTGGGTGGTACGGCATGGCTATAATAGAAGTTTTAGAAGTACTTCCGGCCAATCATCCCAAAAGACAGGAGCTCTTAAAAATTTTGCAGGATCTGATTGATGCTCTTGCCCGCTATCAAAGTGACAGCGGTTTGTGGTATCAGGTAGTCAACAAAGGTACACAGTCGGGCAATTGGCTTGAAACATCCTGCTCATGTATGTATACATATGTTATATCAAGAGCTGTTGAGAGGGGATATGTTGAATCCGATTATCAGACTTATGCAAATAAAGGCATGATGGGTGTATTGACTAAAGTTACAACAAGCAACGGCTCAACCAATGTGACTGATATTTGTGTGGGAACAGACGTGGGTAATTACAACTACTATATAAACAGGAATAAGTCGACTAATGATTCTCATGGGTTAGGAGCTTTCATAGTCTGTTTTGAACAGATGTACAAGAATCAGTAAAGCTTAATATCAGGGTAAATTTGGTTTGTGCAGCATATTGCAAAAGAATGTAAATCCAGTTCTTTTCGCAATATGCTGCATGTTTATTTTCTTGCGTTTTAGATTCGTAGAGACAAATTTGGTGAAATACTATAAAATAAAAAAAAGAATTTGTAAGGGGAGAAGATTAAAATGTGGAGAATGAAGATATTATTTTTGTCTTGTATGATATTGTGCGTTGCAGTAGTTTTGTCGATGCTTCCAACTAATGTGAATGCAATTACTGAGATAGAACAGGTGGGCCTTGAAAACTGCGTAATACTTTATATAGGTAGCTCTAAGGCATACGTCAATACAGCAAAGACAAAAATAGATCCGGGAAATACCAAAGTTGTTCCGATTGTTAAAAATGGTAGGACGCTAGTTCCGGTAAGGTTTATATCAGAATGCTTAAACGCTGAAGTCAATTGGAATGCTGCCACATCAACTGTTACAATTTCCTATGATGGAAGAACTGCAAGGCTAATACCCGGATATGGCAGTATGATGATAAACAATAAAGAGATACAACTAGATGTACCTGCTGAAATAATTGAGGGGAGAACTTATTTGCCGCTTAGAAGACTGGTAGAGGATGTTTTTAAGAAAAGTATATACTACGATAGAAATGTTATTATAATTAGTGAGAAATATAATACTTTTAATAGTATTGAAGATAAGAATATGGTGGATGATTTGATTTACATGTTTGAAAATGATGGTGGTACTAGACATATATCAGCAGGCATTAATCATGTGGCAGCAATAAAGGAAGATGGTACAGTCTGGGGATGGGGCGAATACGAAGATGAAAGTATAACGATACCCAGGAGAGTACCAGGCCTGAAAAATGTTGTAGAAGTGTCGGCAGGGTATAAGTATACAATGGCTCTAAAGAGTGATGGAACTGTCTGGGAATGGGGGAAAATAGAGGGTGGAAAAAATTCTGAAGAATTTAATGAAATTCCCACTCAAGTACAAGGTTTAAGTGACATTAAGAAGCTTTCTGCTGGTTGCGGTGGTTATCATTTAGCGTTAAAAGAAGATGGAACAGTATGGATGTGGGGAAACGATTGGTATAATAACATGGAGAAATATGAAGCAGGAGAAAATTTAAAACCTACTATGGTTAGAGGAATGTCAGATATTATTGATATATCCTCAGGGAAAGATCTTTCTTTTGCAATTAAGAAAGACGGGACAGTATTGTGTTGGGCGGGAAATGATCCGGGGTCTATAGAAAAAGTCAATGGTCTTAGTGAAGTTGTTGCTATTTCAGCCACTTATGGACCTACACTTGCTTTGAAAAAGGATGGTACAGTCTGGACTTTGAAGCATTCCTTAGATGAAGAAAAGCATTATTTAGGACAGAAATACATAGAATTGAATATACCTGTTCAGGTTAGCGAGTTGAGTGAAATAATAGCGATTTCTACCAGTTGGAAAGGGTCTGTAGCTTTAAATAGAGATGGAAGTGTTTATGTATGGGGTGGTGAGGAATATTATGGTGATGGTAGTAAGAAGCCTTATAAGATTCCTGAACTAAATGGGGTTGTAGAGATAACTGCAGGGAATGGATTTTTTTTGGCAATGAAAAGTGACGACTCTCTTTGGGGCACTGGTATTAATAGTAGTGGACAGATTGGGAACGGAAGTTTTATTACCAGAAACGTACAGTCAAAAACAGCTTTTAGTACAAATCCTTTACAATTTGTAAAACCCGAAATTAAGGATGACTCTGTGTACGAATTTGATGAAGAAAAGACAAAAAAATTTGATGATGTTGCAGAGAACCTGATATCCAACTATGAGAGTGGTACATATGAAAAGTTTGTCCAAAAAGATAAAATGGATAGCGTGTTGGTTAATAACGGAAAGGAATTGGTAAATGCAATTAAACCGAATCGTGAAATTATTTTAAAGGCAGGACAAACATATAATTTAACAGATGCTTTGACAAAAGTTAAAAACCTAGATTACTATGAAGGTGAAGATAGCATATATGAAAGTGCAACCGGAGAATACCGATATTCCTATGAAGGCAAAAATAGGGAGTATGTTGGTGTAGATGGAAAAGGTCTTGTTTTTACTAATATTGAAAACCTTATAATAAGATCTGAATCTGATGAACCTGCGTACATAAAAAGTAAAGATATACCGCATGAGTTGAGGTTTGAATGTTCAAAAAACATAGTAATTGACGGGATTAACATAGGGCATAAAACGGAAAATATTGAACTGTTTCTGGCTGATTCAGTGTTATTTTATTATTGCAAGAATATTTATATAAATAACTCTCGTATTTTTGAAGGAGATTCGTCATTATCGCTTATATTTGTCGATGATTTTGTCATGAATAATTCGGTAATTGAAGATTGTGGCGGTGGAGTTACTCTATCGGATTCTAATAATGTTTTATTCAAAAACTCGCAATTCAAAAATAATGTATATTTTACTTTGTTTACCTTTGAGACTGTGGATAAAGTAGTCTTCTCTGCTTGTGAAATAAATGGTAATGTGGCTAATTGTGGATTTGCGTGTTATGAAATAAGTCCATCAATAACAGGCGTTGAAAGGACAAAACCTATAGTTGTGGATACTGTAATAAAAAACAATGAAATTGACTATTTGCAGTTAAATATTGATGATATTTATTTTAAAAATACTATATATAATGACAATAGTTTTTTTAGAGCTTTGTATAAATATGATTTGAAATAATCCAGTACTCAGGATACATCTTGTTGTTGATTTATAAAGGGAACTGCTCACAATTAATGGACAGTTCCCTGTGAAATTTGTAAAACCTTGAACAGACCACTAGCGTCGGCTTACGACTACCTGATTCTCCAGCATGGTCCAGATGCTTTCGTCTTCCATACCAAGCCTCCAAAGGGCAATTCCTTTTACGCCAAGTTCCCACGCAAGCTCTATCTTTGCATAGATACTCCGGGCGTCTTCAAACCAAACTTCGTGGTTGTTACCCTGTGCATCCACGTAGGCAAACATTGGGGTCTGGGTTTCTTCGTCAAATATGATATCTTTGTTATACCTCCGGGCAAGATTCACCGCCATGTCATATGTTACGTAGGTGTTTCTGCCCGTTGTAAGATTAAAATCGAATCCGAATACCGATACAGCTCCGACTACCTTTTCTTTAGGCATTTTTGAGATTGTGTACCTTAATACCCTTTCCATCCAGCCAATTGAAACAACAGGGCCAGGGCCGCTGCCAGGCCAGCCGTGTTCGTTATATAGCATTGCGACAAACTCGTCGACTGAATTTCCTATTGCTGCATAATTGAAGGGGTCGGAAAAAGGATTAAAAGGCGCATCACTGACTCTTGCAGGTACAGAGGCTGAGAAGAAATACCCGCGAGGTCTTAAAACTCTTGCGATTTCAGCATAGAGTAAGGATAGATTTGCACTGTCTTCAATGAAAACATCTTCAATATCAATATTAACTCCGTCAAAATCAAATTTTTGCAGCAATCTTAATACGTTGAGTGCAAAGGCGTTCCGGTTTTGTTCATTGGATACGAGAACCTTGACAACATTTTTAGCAAGGGTTGTTCCACCCGGTCTATAAAGCAGATTGTGTACAACAGGCATAATTTTTACATTATTTCTGTGTGCAATTGCAACTAGAGTCCTTATATCCTGGTCTGAAAATTCTCCAAAGTTTTCAATGGTGGTTGGATTATTTGCACTGATCCGGAACATGAATAGTCCGGTTGATGAAATTTGCTCAATATTGCTTGTGAATGAAGCGAAGGAACTTGGTAGTGCAGGACCTTCTTCGAGAGTATAAAATCCTAAAATATTTGAAATCGGTTTATCTCCGCCATAAGCGTTAAGGCTTGTTACGGATGATGAAATCCAGGCTTCCCTGCCGTTATGCAGCCGCACTTTGTACCAGCCACTGCTTGAACCGATTACGGGAAGTTTTGCGTTTCTGACCATGCGTGTAACTATACTGTAATTTGTTCCCGGGCCGCTTCTTATATTTGCTGAATTGACGTTTACAACAGCTTCAGAATAGAGAGGTATGGTCAGAGTTTGACCGACCCGGAGTTCCGTGCCTGTAAGGTTGTTTAACTCCTGGATGCTTTCAACTGTTGTATTATATGTTCTGGCAATCAGGTAAAGAGTATCACCGCGCTTAACTGTATAAATGATTGGCCTTTGACTTTCGACAGGGATATATAAACGTTGACCTACATAGATTATATTACCTGAAAGCTGATTTGCCTGCCTGATTTGCTCTACAGAAACTCCGAACTTCTGGGAAATTAAATATAAAGAATCTCCTGGCTGTACTGTATACATCATAATCAATCATCATTCCTTTTACAAAATTTGATGTCATATCCAGTATATTCATACAGCGCTCTGAAGGTTCTTTTTAGTAAATATAAATCGTGAAAATGATTTTACAGGGATAAATTCAATTTTCACGATAATAAATCAAGGAAACTGAAGCGTGATGTAAAATCTTTATCGCGTTCAATATATAATAAATTATCTTGAATTCTTTAGTTTTTCATTTAATTTATATCCCAAGACCATCAAACTATCACTTAAGTGGACATTCTCAATTATTACGTCATAAGGGATTTTCAAGTCCATCGGTGAGAAATTCCACAACCCCTTTATGCCCAGTTGTGCCACTCTGTCTGCAACTATAGGAGTTTGATCATATGGAACGCATAACATTGCAATATCTATTTTGTTGTTCTTAACAAATTCCTCTAAATTATTAAGGTCCATAATTTCAAGGTCGTTGATTTTCTGACCTATCAAATTTGGACTCACATCAAAAATTCCTTTAAGTTCAAAGCCTCTTTTTTCAAAATTATTGTAGTTTGCCAGTGCTTGCCCCATATTTCCTGCGCCGATTATTATAAATTTAAATTTGTCATTAACACCTAGAATATTTCCGATTTCGTTATAAAGATATTCCACGTTATATCCGTAACCTTGTTGCCCAAAACCGCCGAAACAGTTTAAATCCTGACGTATCTGTGAAGCTGTAATGCCCATCCTTATACTTAACTCTCTTGAAGAAATCCTTGTAATCCCTAACTTCAACAAATCGGATAAATACCTATAGTATCTAGGTAAACGTTTAATTACAGCAATAGAAATCTTTTTATCCAAGCTCATCACATTCACCTCATATTCATTTAATTGGGATTAAATTACGCGAATCCCTTCTGTTACTTTGCACACACAGCGAAAATTACCATTTTACTTTTACTTACGCTGCGATTTGATTATACCACCTTTGTTATTTTATTGTCAATATTGCTTAAGAGTCTCATTTCTGCTACAATTGATACGAAATTATTTTAATTTAGGAGTGTGGCACAATTTAATCTGTGCTGCTAAATTGTAAGGTGTGAAACTATGATAGTATTGGGAAGTAATAATATATCAATTTCCTTTGGAACCCGACAAATTTTAGAGAACGTCACTTTCAGTGTTCAGGATACAGATAAAATCGGTGTTGTTGGCGTTAATGGAGCCGGAAAATCAACCCTGTTTAAAATTATAACCTCAAGCTACACAGCAGACACAGGAGATATTTACCTTGCAAAAGGATGCAAAATTGGATATCTTGCTCAGAATTCCGAGCTTGAGTCGTCAAACAGCATTCTTGAGGAAGTATTGTCCGCTTTTTCACATTTAATAAAAATGGAAGAGCGTATTAAGGAACTGGAAAAACTCATTAGTGTGGAAAAAAATGAGGAACGTCTGTCTTCGTTTATGAAGGAGTATTCAAATCTCGGTGATAATTTTTCCCGTAATGGTGGATATGAGTATAACAGCAGAACAAGGGGGATATTAAAAGGGCTTGGTTTTAAAGAGGAAGAGTTTGATTTGAAAACCAGCAGCCTGAGCGGTGGACAGAAAACCCGTCTTGCAATGGCCAAACTATTGACGGAAGAACCTGATCTGCTTCTTTTGGATGAGCCTACAAACCACCTGGACATAAATGCTGTAGAATGGCTGGAAGACTTTCTGATCAACTACAGAAAAGGCGTTATGATTATATCCCATGACAGGTTCTTTCTGGATCGAATAACAAACAGAACCCTTGAGATTGAGAACTGTGAATGCAGGTTTTATAACGGAAACTACACAAATTATATAAAGCAAAAAGAGCAGGACAGGGAAATTCAGCAAAAGCACTATGAGCTTCAACAAAAAGAAATTGCCAGAATGGAGGCCTTTATTGAGCAGCAAAGAAGATGGAATCGGGAGAAAAACATTGTTGCTGCCGAAAGCAGGCAAAAAGCCATTGACAGAATGGAAAAAGTAGACAGGCCTAAAAACCTGCCTGGCAAAATAAGAATAGATTTTAAAGTCGAAATGCAGAGCGGCAACGATGTTTTAAGTGTAGACAGGCTTTCTAAGGAATACCCCGGCAGACCGTTGTTTAACAACCTCAGCTTTAAAGTTAAGAAAAGTGAAAGAGTATTTGTTTTAGGGCCTAATGGATGTGGTAAATCCACACTGCTTAAAATTCTGACAGGAAAGATAGATGATTATTCGGGTAATTTTCAGTTTGGACACAATACAAAGACGGCCTTTTACGACCAGGAGCACTCGGATCTTTCACTTAATAATACAATAATCGATGAACTGTTGGAGGCAAGTAATAATCTTTCACAGACAGATATCAGAAACGCTCTTGCCATGTTCCTCTTTACGGGGGATGATGTATTTAAGGAGATTTCAAAGCTCAGCGGTGGAGAAAAGGGAAGAATTTCACTATTAAAAATAATGCTGTCAGGTTCAAATGTTTTAATTCTTGACGAGCCTACAAATCATCTTGATATAAATTCCAGAGAAGTGCTGGAGAATTCACTGGCTGATTTTGAAGGAACGCTAATTATAGTTTCCCATGACAGGTACTTTATCGACAAACTTGCGACAAGGATTGTGGAACTGGACAAAGATTCTTATATTGATTATAATGGCAATTACTCAGGCTTTAAACAGTATAAAAACAGGGTTTCCGTTGAAACAAAACCGGATAACCAGGTTGAAGCCGTATCTGCCGCCAAGCTTTCTCACATAGCTACAAAGGAAGAAAAAGCGAGAAGGAGGAAGCTGGAAAAACAGTATTCCGATACTGAAAAGGAAATAGCACTATTGGAAAAAACTCTTAAAGAACTAAGTGTAGAAATGCAGTCTGAAGAGGTTTTGAGTGATCATGTGCGACTGACGGATTTGCACAACAAGCAGGTGGAAATGGAAAAAAGGCTTGAATCACTTTATGAACTTTGGGAATCGTTGGCTGTAGAAATTGAAGCTCAATAAAGAAAAAACGCAAAAAATAAGAGGGAGCTAAATGCTCCCCCTTAAATTTCTATTTGTTTTTTAAAGTCTGTTTAATACCGAAATAAATTCCGGGTACGCAATGTCGAGAACCTGAGTTTTTCTTATCATAGTTTCTCCGTCTGCTACAAGACCTGCGACACACAAAGCCATTGTAATGGCTGGGTAATTATATCCCTCAACGATTGTACCGTTTAATTTCTTTCCGCCTTCAATGACCATTCCGTCCTCAGTTTCCTGAACTGAAGCACCGAGCTTTGCCAGTTCTGTTGCCAGCATTTTAAGTTTGCCAGAATCCTTCAATTTAAAGCCTTTTAAATTGTTGATAATAGTTTTACCTTTGGCCATAGTAGCTGCAACTGCAATTACAGGAATTTCATCTATAAGTCTTGGAATAAGATCACCTTCAATGGTTACTGCATTTAAAGAAGATGAAACGACTCTTATATCTGCGACCTTTTCATTACTAACAGTACGTTCGTTTAGTATTTCGATTTTAGCACCCATAGATCTGTACACATCAATGATTCCAGTCCTTGTAGGGTTAACACCTACATTCTTGATTACTATGTCGGAATTTGGTACTATAAGGCCTGCTGTAATAAAGTAGCTTGCAATTGAAATATCACCCGGAACTTGAATGCTCTGAGCAAACAGGTTTTCAACACTATGGGTAGTTACTTCCAATCCACTTACGGATATATCTGCTCCAAAGTAGCTGAGCATAAGTTCTGTATGATCTCTTGATTTTACAGCTTCAACTACTTTAGTATCTCCTTGAGCATAAAGGCCTGCTAAGAGAAGAGGAGATTTGATAGGCGTGTCCCTTAAGGAAAGATTATGCGTTTGACCTTTTAGCTTTGATGGAAATATGGTAAGAGGACATAAATTGCCGTCATCTCTTCCATTAATTATCGCCCCCATACCTCTAAGTGGTTTGACAACCTTTCCGATGGGTTTTCTGAGTGATGATTCGTCTCTTGTCAAAATCGAATTAAAGGGCTGACTTGCTAAAACACCAAGCAGCAGTCTGAGGGCTGTTCCCGACCTTCCTGCGTTCAATGTGGAAGATGGAGGCTTTAAGCCATAAAGGCCGTTACCCTGTATTTTTATCTTGTTATTAGCAAGTATTTCTATGCTAACGTGCATTTTCCTAAAGCAATCAATAGTACTAAGGCAATCTTCGCCCATCAGGAATCCATCGATTTCAGTCGTTCCCTTGGCGAGTGAACCCAAAAGTATTGCTCTGTGTGATATGGACTTATCGCCAGGTACTGTAATTTCGCCCCTCAAAGAATCCCTTTGTTCAATTAACACACTGTATTCCCCCATTCCTTTAGTAAGTGAGTTGTACATTCTGCAGCACATTAAAAATATATAGTTATGTGCCGGCAAAGTACTAGGTGTAATTGCAGCTATATTATCAATTATATTTTTGGATCGTTAGTAATAAATAAACCTTTTAACCAAACAGAGTACACAAGTTAATAATATTACTATGCAAGATCCATAGGTAAATATAATAGTATTACTAAATTTTATATACTTTATATCCTTCATCAGATAATAAACGAACAGCATTTTTTACACTTTCAGGATCCGGTAGGGTTATTCTCAGGCATCCCTGTTCAAATTCCCTGCTGTTTGAAACATTAATATTTTTTATGTTTACGCCATTATTACCAAGTATAGTTGCAATTTCTCCAATTATACCCGGTTTATCTACAACATCAACAATAATTTCATCAAGAGAAATCAATAATCCCTTTCTGTTGTCAGCAATAGAATCCCGAAGCTGCTTGGCAGTTCTGAAATAATCGTTTATACTTCCGGAATTATTATTACCGAGATGCTGTTTAAATTCGTTTAATGTTTCAACAAAGGAGTCCAAAACTCCTTCAATTTTTGGCTTATTACTTAATACTATATTTTCCCACATTTCCGGGCTGGATGACGCAATACGTGTAATGTCTTTAAATCCACCTGCTGCAAGCATTTGCATCTTGCCATCAGAGTAATCGGTTCTTTCAACCAGATTTACCAGTGTTGATGCAATAATATGTGGAACGTGGCTTATGGTAGCAGTTATAAAATCATGATCCTCCGCATCGATTACTGAAGGAATCCCTCCGATGCGGTCTATTATATTGCGCATAGTAGCAATATCATCATTATGTGTGCTTTTAGCTGGTGTCAGAACATAATATGCATTCTCAAACAAATGTGACAAACTTGATCTGAATCCGGATTTTTCCGTGCCTGCCATTGGATGGCCTCCTATAAAGCGGGGAGGATTGTCCATTGAGTTGACAAAATTTACAATCTCTGATTTTGTACTTGCAACATCAGTAATTAAGCAATTTGGTCTAACCTTTGCCGAAAGAACTTTAATATACTCAATAGTATTTTTTACCGGGGTGCAGATGAAAATGAGGTCGGAATTATAAATATCCTCAGTTATTTCTGTGAAGCCCCGTTTAATATAACCTTCTCTTATAGCCTGATCCAGGTTTTGGGCACTGACATCAACAGCTGTAATATCGGTAATGTTCAAGCGTTCCTTAAATGCTTTTGCCAAAGAACCCCCAATGAGACCAAGTCCGATAAATGCTACACTATTGACCGCCATGTTTAAACTCTCTTTCTAGTATTTCGGCAATTTTAGCAATATCTTTACACAAATCGTCAAAATCTTGTGGGGTTAACTGTTGTGCGGCATCTGATAATGCACATTTGGGGTTTGGATGAACTTCAATAATCAGACCGTCAGCGCCTGCAGCTATTGCAGCTTTAGAAAGGGGAAGTATATATTGGGATTTACCGGCCGCATGGCTTGGGTCTACGATTATAGGCAAATGGCTCATGTTTTTCACTACTGGAACGGCACTGATATCCAGAGTATTTCTGGTTGCAGTTTCGAAGGTTCTTATTCCACGTTCACAAAGTACCACGTTATAATTTCCCTCACTCATAATATATTCTGCGGCATTCAACCATTCGTCAATGGTTGTGGCCGAACCGCGTTTAAACAAGACAGGTTTCATTGATTTTCCGATCTCTCTTAAAAGTTGGAAGTTCTGAACATTTCTTGCCCCTACCTGAAACATGTCGACATATTTATCTGCAATTTCAACAGCCTTTTCGCTGGTAACTTCGGTTATTATATTCAGCCCCGTTGCGTCCTTTGCTTCTTTTAACAGTTTCAGACCTTCTTCTTCAAGTCCCTGAAAGGCATAGGGAGATGTTCTGGGTTTGAACGCACCGCCCCTTAAAAATTGGGCTCCTGATTTTTTTACGGCGACAGCTGCTGATATGATCTGGTCATGATTCTCTACAGCACAAGGACCTGCCATTATGACTAATTCCTTGCCTCCGATTTTAACACCATTAACATCAACGATGCTTGATTCAGGCTTAAAGGTTTTGCCTGCCAATTTATATGATTCCACAATGGGAACAAGCTTTTCTACTCCAGACATTAACTCCAGGGGAACATCACTTAATTTCCGTTTGTCACCTATTACACCTATAATAGTTCTTTCGGAGCCTTTTGAGATATGTACCCCAAGTCCAAGAGAACCGAGAACTTTCGAAATTTCCTGTATGTCATTATCCTTTGAGCTGGGTTTCATTACAATAATCATAAAATCATCCTTCCTTTCTAACCGTGAATGCCTTAAATAATACCATCCATTCTTCCGTACTTCTTAAATGCAGGTGTCAATAAAAATGTATGAATTTTTGAATATTTAACAGTGAAAATATTTCATATAATGGGGAAATAAATATTCCAAAAATGCAGACCATTTGTTACTTTCTTATAATTTACAATGATAACATGGAATTGTCAATAAAAATAAGCGATATAAGGCTGGTAGAAATGATACGCATTATTTACATATATTAGTATATATATTATAATGTAAGCAAGTTAAAAACTTTTAATGGAAAAAGGAAAATATAAATATTAATAGAATACTTAATATAATAATTTAATGGTAGTTTGATGCTTGCTTAAAGTCTTAATGTTGTACATAATCCTTCGTAACCTAAAGGTTAGTTTTAAATATATTAAAATAACAAGGGGGAATTGGTATGAAAGACTTTACATCTGAGAAGATCAGAAATGTCTGCCTGATCTCGCATGGAGGGGCCGGTAAGACCACTCTTGCTGAAGCAATGATGTTTAACTCAGGCGCTTTGGAAAGATTTGGTCGAGTCGAAGACGGCACAACGACATCGGATTTTGACCCTGAAGAAATCAAACGCAAGAGCTCCATTAGCACTTCTATTTGTCCATGTGAATGGAAAGATCATAAGATCAATGTAATTGATACTCCCGGATATTTCGATTTTGTTGGAGAAGTTAAGCAAGGAATCAGAGTTGCTGACAGCGCTGTAATTCTAGTACCGGCCAAAAGTGGCGTCGCAGTTGGAACTGAAAAAGCATGGGCATATGCAAATCAAAGAAATCTTCCCAGAATGTTTTTTGTAAACGGTATGGATGATGAAAATCAAGATTTTTATAAAGTGCTCGATCAATTGGTCAGCACATTCGGAAAAAATGTAGTGGCATTTCAAATTCCCATAACAGAGAATGGCAAATTTTTAGGATATGTGAATCTTGTATCGATGACAGCTAAGAAATTTGATAAAGATAAAATGTCGGATATAGAAATTCCAGCAAATTTAATGGATAAAGTTGAAGAAATTAGGAATGCTTTAAAAGAGGCTGTTGCAGAGACAAGTGAAGAGTTAATGAACAAGTTTTTTGACGGAGTTGATTTTACAGAGGAAGAGTTCGAAAAAGGACTACATGATGGAATTAAAGAAGGATCATTAGTGCCGGTTTTCTGTGGATCGGCTTTAAATAATCTAGGTGTAAAGCTCCTTACCGATTCAATAATACAATTGATGCCTTCACCGATTGAGACTGAATCTATTAAAGCTGTTAAACCCGGAAGTGATACAGTTGTTGATCTGAAGGTGGAACAGAATGCTCCGCTTTCAGCGTTGGTATTTAAGACAATAGCAGACCCGTTTGTGGGTAAAATTTCAATGATAAGGGTCTTTTCCGGAGTGTTGAAATCCGATTCGGTAGTATACGATACCGCTACTGAAAAAACGGAAAAAATATCCCAGTTATTTTTATTGAGAGGGAAAAAACAGATACCGGTGAGTATGCTTGTAGCCGGTGATATTGGAGCGGTTGCCAAGCTTCAAAGTGTTAATACGAATGATACTTTGTGCAGCCAGTCAAATATCGTGGAATTAGAAAAAATTGAGTTCCCCGAACCGGTTATGTCAATGGCTGTTGAGCCAAAGACAAAAGGAGATGAAGAAAAAATCGGTACCGGTCTCCACAGGCTTCAAGATGAAGATCCTACCTTTAAGGTGTCATTAAATACAGAGACACATCAGACCATCATTTCAGGAGTAGGTGAAATTCACCTGGATGTAATTGTGAGCAAACTAAAATCAAAGTTCGGAGTTTCAGTAAATCTTACAGATCCTATAGTTCCTTATAGAGAGGCCATTAAAAAGAAAGTCAAAGTTGAAGGAAAGCATAAAAAGCAATCGGGTGGACATGGTCAGTATGGACACGTATGGATTGAGTTTGAACCGGGTCAGGCTGAGGGGTTGACTTTTGAAGAAAAGATATTTGGAGGTGCGGTTCCAAGACAGTATTTCCCGGCTGTTGAGAAGGGGTTGCAGGAAAGTATTAAAAAGGGAGTTCTTGCAGGTTATCCTGTGGTTAACCTTAAGGCAACTTTGGTTGATGGATCTTATCATGCGGTTGACTCCTCTGAAATGGCGTTTAAGATTGCTGCGCATCTGGCATACAAGAAAGGCCTTGAACAGGCATCACCTGTATTGCTTGAGCCTATAGCACATGTTGAGGTATACGTGCCTGATAGTTACATGGGTGAAATCATAGGTGATCTGAATAAGAGAAGAGGACGGGTTTTGGGGATGAACCCGCAGGAGGGAGGTATACAACAAGTTTTGGCAGAAGTTCCTCAGGCAGAAATGTTTAAGTATGCTACCGACCTCACGTCCATGACCCAAGGAAGGGGCCGATTCAAACTCTGGTTTGAACGATACGAGGAAGCTCCGCCTAACGTAAGCCAGAAAGTAATTGAGGAATCCAAGCACAGGTTGGAAGATGCTATTGCAGAATAGTTGATATGCAAAACATAATAATCCTTTAATTTATATGCTCCCTTTGCAGGTAGCCGTAATAAACTGTCTGCTTCAAAGGGAGCATATTTTGTGACATAAAGTTGTCTGCGACTAAAACTGAGGCCCTAACTTATTTTTTATTTCCTGGGAAGGATCAATAGGTTGAGGAATTTCCACTTTCGGAAGGTCAGGCTGTGGGTTTACTAAATCAGGCAACAGATCCAGATTAGGATTGCTTATTCCTGGAACTGTCTGATCTGGGTTCTTACCGGAATTGTTCATGTTTTGCAACTTTTCAAGAGCCTTTTCTTCAATATCCCTCGTGGTTATTAACTCATCGGAGTTTAGAGTCGACATTTTGTCATTCTTTTCCTCAGTATATTTCTCTTTATCCTTAAAATACGCTTCGATATCAAGGCCTGACTGCAAAGAGAAGAGATATTCGTTGAAGGCATCCTCCATGCTATTAAAAACCCTGTTTAATTTGGCGAGGTAGTACACTGATTTTTGCTCATCTATTTTTGACAAAAGCTCAGAATATTTGGAAGCATCATCAGTGTTGACGCTTTCAATACCTTTAGGTTGTGCATATATGCTTCCGAAGGTTTCGATTTCGTTTAATTGGAGTACGACTCTACTTACATAAGATTGTGATGCTTCGATTTCCTCTGCGCTATAACCTTCGGATTTCAGTCTTTCAATGTAATTGGTTTCGGTTTCAGCATCACTACCAGTCGATACCGGGGTATTAGTGGTTGAGGTCGGCAAAGCTGAAGCCTTTTCGGCTGAGTTTTGCCCGCAGCTTGAAAGCAGAAATGCCGATACGGCAATTAAAATCGCTATGTTAAAATAGTACCTTATTTTCATTTTTTCCTCCTTGCATGATGTGGTTTGTTTTTATTATAGCAAATATTTGCAATTGTTCTATACCCTTCATACATTTTTGCTTTTTAAATACTTAAAACATTGAAGATAGTGTGATAGAATTATCATGTAGAAAATTCGCATCATTTTGCTGGTCGCGTTGCGGCTCTAACAGGCAGTTCTCTGGGGTACGGTACATACGATGTCGCACATGTAAACGATATAAAATTACGCATAGACCGACGCTTCCTACGTCAGATTGCTGTGCAATTGCTTTGTAAGTTATATTTGAATTTAAAATCACTAAAATAAAGCAGGAGGAGCTTGTATAAGTTTTTTGCAAAAGGTTTACCAATAATTCTTATAATATGTTTTTTGTCAATAAATAGCCGCAATGACGAGTATTATAATAGAAATATACAATATTATCTTTAGGAGGAGAGAGAAATGTTTTGTCGGGAATGTGGTACAGAAATTGATAATAAAGCAGTCATATGTGTAAATTGTGGTGTGCGTAGGGGTGTGGGAGAACCTGATGCTGTTATGAGGATGTTATTGCCAGTGGGTAGATCTGGATATGCTATTGCGGCAGGATATCTGGGTCTTGTTTCTGTTTTAGTAATACCTGCTCCATTGGCAATAATATTTGGCATTCTTGCAATAAGAGATATTAAGAAGAATACACATAAACATGGAATGGGAAGAGCAATATTTGGGATAACAATAGGAGCAATATTTACATTATTATATGCATATGCATTTTTAAGCACTTTATTTGCAGCAAAAACTTAAATAAAGAATGGGCTTAGTTTAGAAGCTGACCTTTCTATTATTACTTCAATAGAATTATTAATTATCAATAAGCAGATATATTTTTTGTATAATATTATTCACTTCAAACTTTTATTCTGTGTAGTTTCAATTATACAGTTTTAATTTATTTTGTCCTGACATCTTCTGACTCTAACTCGCCTTTTTTTGTTTACTTTAATATTAATTATTGCTAAAATAGATAATGGTATAGAATTTATGATTATTTTGGGGGGTAGATTAATGAAAAAGAGAACAAGCTTTATTTCCATGCTCATTTCATGTGTGTTGTTGGTTCAGATAATGGCATCGGGTATGATTAATTTTTTGGGATTTAGTCAGGTAAATGCCGAAGGGGAAAGCAGCATACCTATAGGTGATGTAGACGGCAACGGAAAAATAAACAGTTTGGATTTTGCCAGTATGAAAATGGTGCTTCTTGGCATGAGAACCGAATTCCCTGTTGAAGACCAATTATGGGCATCCGATGTTACCGGTGATGGCAAATTCAATAGCTTAGATTTTGCCTATATGAAAATGTATTTACTTGGTATGATAGATGAATTTCCAAAGCAGAAATTGATAGCAACGCCAACAGTTACGGTGACGCCGACATTAACGATAACACCAACAGCAACTCCAACACTAACGCCAACAAAGACAGCAACACCAACAAAAACAGCAACACCAACACCAATAGTTACGATAAAACCAACTGAACCTGTACAAACAATTGAACCAAAAGCAAACGATGTGGCAAGGAACAAGATTGCTATTTGCTCATCCTATATCAGCGATGGATATGAAGCTGACAAAGCTGTTGATGGGGTACTGAACTCAATGTGGACAGCAGAAGGCTTCGGGCAATGGATTAGAGTTGATTTGGGTGATGAGTATACTATAAACAAAACAGAATTTTTAACCGGAGCAGCTAAAGCATACAAATACAAAATTGAAGCTTCAATGGATGATGAAAACTATTCTGTGGTTGTAGACAAAACTAAAAACAGTTCGGCATCTGATACATATATTGACAGCTTTGCGGATACAAAGGCAAGGTTTATCAGATTGACTGTGACGGGGATAGAGGGAAGCACAAACGTTAGTGTTTCAATAAAAGAGTTAAACGTATACAGGACCGGACAGGTTGCTTTGCCTACGATATTGCCTTCTCCATCCCCAATTATTGTGACAGATTATATAAGGCCCTATGTGACAATGAGTCTCAATTCTGAAAAAGTTTCGATAAACAGCAGCGTTCAAATTACTGTTGCTGCAACCGATGATGTGGGAGTAAAGACAAAGATCTTGAAAGTTAATGGTTCATCAGTAACCTTAAACAATCAGGGAATAGCATCATTTGCACCCACAACTGCAGGGGTATATAAAGTGGAATTTTTCGCGCAGGATAACGCAGGTAACACTGGGTATGCATCGAAGGAACTAAGGTGTGTTACGACTTCTGATGGAACAGCACCCCAGGCGGCTATAACCTCACCCGAATACGGTAGTTCTGCAAATATGCCTATTGAAATAATAGGAACTGCAAAGGACACAAATATCTGCAATTATATACTTGAATACAGTGAAAAAGATAAAAACAACTATATCCGTTTTGCAGAGGGAACAACCAGCATTGAAGCAGGAGTTTTGGGAAGTTTTGACCCCAATGTTGTAAAGAAAGGTCTGTACAACATAAGACTTACCGTATTTGACAAGGGAGGGTTGTCCAGCCAAGCGGTTACAACTGTATTGGCAGAGGGCAAATTGACCTTAAGGAATTTTAGTGTTGCATACTCCGATATTTCCATACCTGTAGTAAACGGAATGCCCATTGAGCTAAAAAGGTATTACGACAGTACAAACAAACTAAAGGGTGACTTCGGATATGGATGGACTTCTGAAATAGATGGAATAAGGATTGCAGAAAGCTATAAGCTGTCGGAGGGCTGGTCTAAAAACTCTGCGGCAGGTGTATATTTTGTAAAGGAAGATAAGCCCCATTACATAGTGGTATCCTATCCTGACGGAAGAACAGATAAATTTGTGATGAAATTAAAAAATATTTATGCAACGGATCCTTTAGGCTATTACAGTCTTGGGACCGAAGGCATGGCAAGTTTTGAGGTCATATTTGAGCCTGTTTCAGGAACTTATTCGAAATTGACGGCTGAAAATATGGAAGTTCATATTTATAACAACTTTATGGCAGACAATAAATTTGGACTGTGGAAGTATTTTATAGATGAATTTTCCGAGGAAGTATATTCCCAAGGTAAATATACACTTACAACCCAGGACGGAACGGTGATTAAGTTTGATGCATCTGGAAAAGTAGCAAGTCTTACTGACTCCTACGGAGCGAAAATTGTGCCTCAGACAGATGGCTTGCAATATACCAGGGGAACTGTTACAAAAAAATTAGGCTATTCAAAGACAAATGGAGTAATATACAGTGCATCGGATTTGAATAAAGCAAGTGTAAGCTATGAATACGACCAATACGGTGATCTGGTGTCCTTTACCGATCTGGAAAATCATAAGACAAAATTTATTTATGACAGCGAGCACAGAATTGTACAGGTTATAAACGCAAACAACGAGGTTATAACAAGAAATGTGTACGATGAAATGGGAAGGCTTGTCTATGTATATGATGCGGCAGGCAGAAGAAGTGAATTCAAGCAGGAGACTGTAAATTCAAAAGAGGTTGTAACGGTCATTGACAGGAGAAAGAATTCAACGGTTTATACCTTCAAAGCTGACGGGAACTTGGAAAGTATAAAAGACGCTGCCGGAAATACCACATCCTATGAATATAAGGAAAACGGTTTTGTGGCTACTGAGACAGGGCCTAAGGGTAGCTTTACATATGACTATGAATTGAATGACAACGGTACAGTCAAGAAGACCAGAATTACTGATGCCGCAGGAAATTATGTTGAGACAGAATATGATGCAAAGGGTAATGTAGATACAGTATCGGACTTCTCCAATACTACCTTGAAATTGGTGGACAATGACTACGATGCTTACGGAAAATTATTGAAAACCAAGGATGGTGAAGGCGGCACTATCGGTTTGCAATATGATTCGGCAAATAGGGTCGGATCAGTTACCGATCAGATGAATAAGGAGATATTGAAAATACACTATGATTCTGTTACCGGAAATGTTGACACTCAAACTGATGCCCTTGGTGTTGTAACAAGTTTTAAGGACTACGATGCCAATGGAAGATGGAAAAAAGCCGAGTTTACAAGGACTGTAAGCGAAGGAATTACCGAACTTGTAACAACTATTAACACATATGACAATTTAGGACGCATAACTGAAAACACCGACGGAGCCGGAAGAATTTCAAAGGCATCCTATAATGAAATTGGGAAAATAGGTACTTTTACAGACAAATACAACAATACTGTAGAGTATAAGTATGATTGTCTGGGGAATTTGACACAAGTGATCTATCCGGATAGAACTAATGAAAAATATACCTATGATGAGGAAGGAAATGTAAGTTCTTATACCGACAGGGATTTGAAGACTGTATACTACACTTATGATTCCATGAATCGCTTGGAGTATATCATATATCAGGACGGTTCGAGGATAAAATATGAGTACAATGCTGTCGGAGATATAAAAAAGGTAACCGACCAGAGGGGAAATTCTACCGAGTACCAATATGACAGCCTTGGAAGGTTGGAATACGTATTTAATTCGGCAAAACCAAATGAAAAGATTCAATACATATACACCACCAAGCCTTACCCCGATGAAATGATAGATGCAAAGGGAAACAGGTTTATTTATAGTTATAACGCAAATGGTAAGTTGGAAGTAATAAAATATTCCGATAATACCACCTATGATATGAAATATGATGCTGCTGGAAGAATTTCAATAGTAACCGACCAGAATGGAAAAGTTACAAAATATGATTACGATGACGCAGGAAATATTGAAAAGGTAACTCTTGCTTATGGAATTGAAGGCAAGGAGGAGACTTGGGCTTATGCTTATGACGAAGCAGGCAACCTAAAGAGTATAACTGACCCAAGAGGCAAAGTTACACAAATGGAATATGACAGCGTTGGAAGGCTGAAAAAACAGACACTGCCTTTAAAAATGTACATGGAAGCTTCCTATAATGATGACAAAAAGGAAGTTACCGTAACGGACTATAACAAGAACTCAATTGTATATAAATACGACAACAACATGAGGCTTGATGTAAAAGAAGTCGGAGACGAAAATACCGTTGACTTTGATTACACAAATGAGGGATATGTAAAGAAGGTAGTTGAAAAAAACGGTACCACAAGCTATGAATATGATGATTTACACAGGCTTACAAAGAAGACAAATCCCGATAACAGCACAATAGAATATTTCTATGATTTGGCTGGAAATTGCACTGGAGTTAAAACAAAAGGCGGAACCACCAGCTACATATATGATGTTTACAACCGACTGAGTAAGGTTGTTGCAAATGACAACAAAATAACTCAATATTTGTATGATGCGGTTGGAAACCTTGAGTATGTTTTGTGTGTAGATGGTTATAAAATCCAGTACGTTTATGACGACCAAAACAGACTCACGGATGTAAAAAGGATAAAACCTGACGGAAAGACTGTAGAATACGCTTACCACTATGATTTAGGCAACGCCGGAGAACGTAAAAAGGTAACAGAAACCAGTGGGCGTGTGGTGGAATATGCTTATGACGATTGCTACAGGCTTAAGGAGGAAAAAATAACCGACCCGTTACTTGGCAACCGGGTAATAAGTTACAAATATGATAAGGCCGGAAACAGACTTGAAAAGAATGACAACGGGATAATAACCATTTATGACCCTGATGATAACAACAGAATTATAAGCGAAGGCAGCATTAAATACATTTATGATGCTAACGGCAATGTGAAATCAAAAATTGACGGAAATTCAACCACAACCTACGATTATGATGGAGAAAACCGCCTGATATCGGTAACTCAAACGGAGTCGGGTACAA
>Ga0208826_1000408_pt1 | contig 46209 bp, 43 predicted proteins | sample AD_UKC115_MetaG_FD_184451 | JGI IMG/M metagenome (GOLD analysis project Ga0208826, IMG submission 184451) | Active sludge microbial communities of municipal wastewater-treating anaerobic digesters from Hong Kong - AD_UKC115_MetaG (SPAdes)... | ecosystem: Engineered > Bioreactor > Anaerobic >... | reverse complement strand
AGCAAAGGCGGAACAGGAACGGAAGGAAAAGGCCTCAGTGAAACAGCCGGTAAACATGTCTCAACCTGAGGCCGTAGCGGTGAATCTGTAACCGGATCCGAATTTACAGCAGTTCTGGGACTTGACTCCGGGAAGGGCCGGAAACGGGAAAAACCGGTTTAAAGCCGGCGCTGTTTTCGTAGAAACGCAGGCGGATCCCGCTTTTCCTGAAAACCGCGGGAAGAGACGGACAGGAATATGCCGGGATCCATGCCGTCCCGGAAAAACCGTTTCCGGCTAGGTGCCGAAGGGCAAGAACCAAGGCGGATCGCCCGCTGTCCGTTGGGATGACGATTTTGCCCATCCTTTCGTATGAACCGAGAAACGGGTCGACTCCCACTCTTCCGCGGACAAAATTGAACGATCGGTCGCTCATGGAGATATCATAGCTCTCATAGGGCCTTTTAACGAAAGGGGGTCAATCTCCCGTATGGAAAAGCCCTTTGACCGAATTGCCCCGTATTACAACCAATGGATTGGTTGGTTCATGTCCGCGCGGATGGACCGGATGGCCGAGATGCTCGCCTGTTCACCCGAAGAGACCGTGCTGGACCTCGGAGGAGGCACAGGGCTTTTTGCCTGCAGGCTCGTGGACCGTTGCGGGGAAATCCACCTGCTGGACGAAAGCTTGAGGATGATCCAACAGGGATCTTGCGGGAAAATTCGCGTGCGTCAGGGAGACGCAACGGACACCGGGTATCCGGAACGCTTCTTTGATTGGGTCGTCCTTTCGGACGTCATTCACCACATCCGGGAACAGGATCTTCTTTTTCGGGAAGTCGCCCGGATCCTGAAACCCGGCGGGAAACTTCTGGTCAATGAGATCGACCGGGAGAAACCTTTGGGTCGGCTTGTCGGAAAGCTGGAGCGGCTTGTCTTCCCTCCGGTCTATCACATTGGCTTTAAAGAACTTACCAACTCCCTTCTTCGCTACGGTTTCACCCTTAGACAACAGGTTCAGGACGCCTGGAGTTTCATCGCACTATGGGACAACTCCGGGGGCTAATCTTTGGGGCTGTGGTGGCGTCGCGACAATTCCCCCAGGATGTCCGTGGGCTTGAGATCCAGGGAAATGAAAGCGACGAGCAGGTGGTACAAGAGATCCGCGGCTTCGTAGCGAGTGCCTTCCCGATCCTTCAAAGCAACTGCCAGAGCGGTTTCGACGCCTTCCTCTCCCACCTTCTGCGCGATTCGGGAAGATCCTTCCTGAAGCAGGCGGGCCGTGTAGCTCTCTTCCGCGGGGGCGTGGCGCCTTTCCAGAAGCCATCTCCACAGCCGCCCCCAGAAAGTGCAAACGGTCCCGCCCTCACCCCAGAGAGACCTGTAGAAGCAGGTCCTCTGGCCGGTGTGACAGGCTGGACCTGCAGGCTCGACGAGAGCGAGCAGAGAATCGCCGTCGCAGTCGATTTTCATCTCCACGACCCTCATGGTGTTGCCGCTCGTTTCCCCCTTTTTCCAGAGGCGGTTCCGGGAACGGCTGAAAAGGGTCAATTCTCCCGATCGCTCCGTTTCCTGAAGGGCCTCCCTGTTGGTCCAGGCCACCATGAGCACTTCGCCCGATTCGCAATCCTGAACGACAACGGGCACCAGGCCGGCCGAATCGAAACGGATCTGATCCAGAAGGCTCATCTTGACTTTCCCTCCTCGCTTCCGATTCGAACGGGAACGCCCCATTTTGCCAGTTCCAGCTTGACTTCCCGGATCGAGAGAACCCCATAGTGAAAGATCGACGCGGCCAAAGCTGCATCCGCCCCGGCTTCGAAGGCGAGGCGCAGGTCTTCGGCCGACCCCGCTCCACCCGAGGCGATCAGGGGAACGGGAGCGGTTTCGGACACGGTCTGAATCAGCTCAAGATCGTACCCCTCGTTTGTCCCGTCCTGGTCCATGCTGGTCAGGAGGATTTCCCCGCACCCGAGGCGCACCCCTTCCCGGGCCCAGTCTAAAACATCGAGGCCCGTGGAGGTTCGGCCCCCTTCGACAAGAACCTCCCAGCCCCCATCGGGCTTCCGTTTGGCATCGATCGCAAGGACGACCGCCTGCCTGCCGAGGGTTCGGGCGCAATCCCGGATCAGGGTTGGATTGCGGACGGCCCCAGTATTCAGCGACACCTTGTCAGCCCCAAGTGCAACAAGGTGTCGTGCCTCGTCCGCATGGGTGATCCCACCCCCGACGGTAAAGGGGATGAAGAGCCGTTCCGCCACAGCCTTGACCCAGTCGGTCATCGTCCTGCGTCTTTCCACTGAGGCCGAAATATCCAGAAAAACGAGCTCATCCGCGCCTTCTTCCATGTAGGCTGCCGCAAGCTCCGCGGGATCTCCGGCATCCCGGAGGTTCCGGAAACGGATCCCCTTCACGACGCGTCCACCCTTGATATCGAGGCAAGGGATGATTCTTTTCATCAGCATTGTCGTTCCACCTCCAGGGCGTCTTCCAGCTTCAGGTCCCCCTCGTACAGGGCCTTCCCGATGACCACATCGGAAATCCCGAGTTCGGCAAGCGCCTGGATGTCCTTCAGGCAGCGGATGCCACCCGCCGCGGTGAATTGCATACCGGGGAAGGCCTCCCGCAGAGTGGAGTAGAGTCCGAGATCGGGTCCCTCTCCTGTTCCGTCCCGGTCAACCGCGGTGACAAGGCAATGCCGGAAACCGGCCATGAACAGCCGATGCAGGGCTTCTTCCGGGCCCAGGGCCGCCTTTTCGGTCCACCCGCTAACGGCGACTTGTCCCTTCTTGATGTCGATCGTGGGGATGACGCGTTCCCCGAATTTCCGGAAAAGATCAAAAGGCGTTTCCCTGGTGGCGAAAAGAAGGCTGCCCACCATCGCAAAAGCGGCTCCCATCTCGAGAACCCTCCCGACGGAAGCTGGGGTCCTCAGGCCGCCACCGTAACGGATGGTCAGGTTCAGGGCGGAAAGCGGTGCCAGGATGTCCGCATGGCTGGGAGTTCCCCTCTGGGCCCCCTCCAGGTCGACCACGTGCAGCCGGGGGCATCCACAGGACTTGAAGGCGGAAGCCACGGAAAGGGGGTCATCGGCATATTCCGTTCTGGCGGAATAGTCTCCCCGGGTGAGGCGGATCACCTTTCCCTGGTAAAGATCGATCGCGGGCCAGATTCTCATGAGGATTTACCCGAAAGGAAACGGATGAACGTCCCAAAAAGCTGCAACCCTTCCCTGCCGCTTCGTTCCGGGTGGAACTGGAAGCCTGCGATTTTGCCCTGCAGGGAGACCGAGCTGAAACGTATTCCGTCGATAGCTGTGTCGGCAAGGCTTGCCTCGTTGACGGGGGCGGCGTAGCCGTGGACAAAGTAGGCATCGAGCCCCCCCTGGAAAAGATCGGTGATCCCGGGCAGCTCCCTGAGCCAGGAAACTCGGTTCCAGCCCATGTGAGGCGTTTTTTTGAGACCTGCGAGGGGAGCAATCGTCCCTGGGAAGAAACCGAATCCTTCCGTAAGCCCGTCTTCCAGGCTTGCTTCGTAAAGAAGCTGCATTCCCAGGCAGATTCCGAGCAGGGGCTTCCCGGTGTTTCCCCATTCCCTGAGGACGGGAATCCATCCCCTTCTGGCGAGTTCCTCCCGTGCAGGAGGGAACGCTCCGACTCCCGGGAGGACAAGCAAATCGACCTGATCGCCCAGGTTTGAGGGACTTCCCAGAAGGGAGGCCTCATATTGTAGGCTTGAAAGGGCCCGCAAAACGTTCCCCAGGTTTCCTGCCCCGTAGTCGATGATCCCGATCATATCCAGAGCCCTTTCGTGCTGGCTTCACGGCTTGAAGGGACGAGAGCTGCCCTGAGGGCCCGCCCGGTGCCTTTGAAGATCGCCTCCGCAAGGTGATGGGAGTTATCGACCGCAAGGGCATGGATATGGAGAGTCACTTTTCCTTCCCGGGCGAAGGCTGTCCAGAATTCTCGGACCAGTTCCGTGTCGAATTCTCCGCAGCGTTGTGTGGGAAAGACGGCATTCCAGGTGAGCCCACCCCGTCCGCTGATGTCCGCTGCCACCAGAACAAGCGTGCCGTCCATGGGGAGGGCGATCGAGGAATAGCGTTCGCAGGGACCGCTTCGGAAAAGATCCAGGAAAGCCGACCCCATCACGATCCCCACATCCTCGGTCAGGTGATGGGCGTCCACTTCGGTATCGCCCGAAGCCTTCAGTTTTCCGGGGACATCGGCATGGTGGAGAAAAAGCCCGAGCATATGGTTTAGAAACCCGATGGGAGTATCCACGCGGACCGTTTCCCCTGGGGGAAGGAACTCGAACTCCACAGCCGTTTCTCTGGAACGCCTCTCATACCGCTTTTCCATCCTCATCGCCCGCTTTCTTCGAAGAACCGGAGAATTTTTCGATGATCTCCTTGATGCCATCCCAGGCCAGCTGCAGGCTCTTGCAGCTAGCCACGAACTTCAGACTGACCGGAGCGATTTCCTCGATCACGGAAAGCGCATTGGCTTTAAGGGTCGAGCCGGTCTGAACAATATCGACGATGCAATCGCTCAGCCCCAGGCGCGGAGCCATTTCGATCGAACCGTTGAGGTGAACGAACTCGACCTGGATTCCCCGGTCCGCGAAAAAGGCTTCCGCGATTCGGGGGTATTTGGTCGCGACCCGGAGCCCCATCAGCCGGCTCTCATGGCCGAGGAACCGAGCGGCAACTTTTTTTGGGCCCGCAAGGACGATCCGGCAAAGCCCTCTTCCCGTGTCCGCAAGTTCCACGAGGGAGGCTCCGGTTTCCCAGATCACGTCCGAACCCGCAAGGGCAAGATCGGCGATCCCGTAATGGACATAGACGGGGACATCCATTGGCTTTGCCAGGAGGAAACGGAAATCGCCTTCCTGGATGACCAGGGATCGGCCTCTATCCCTCAGCCTTTGAGTTGGGATATCGAGATTTTCAAGAACCTCGACCGCCTCGTCCAGGACCCGGCCGGTCGGAAGGCAAAGCGTCAGCATCCGGACTCCTCCCCTTCCATTGAATCCAGCGGGTAGGCGGTGCAAGCCGGTAGATCGATCCACCAGCTGTAATTTCTTGAACGGGCGAGCTGGATCGCCCCCTCTCTGTTCTCTTGCCAGCTCAGCTCGATCCTGTACCCCGAGGCGATGAAATCATCCGCCCGCTCGAGGGCGACTCTCGGGGAAAGCTCCCCGCACCATGCGACTGCCGGCGTTGGGCCCTCAAAGCGGGAGAGCGAGGCGACCGTTCGCAGGTCCAGCCCAAACCCGAGGGCCTGCCCAACAATGCCGTACTGCTCCAGCAGGCCGTCGTACCTTCCCCCGCCTCCGAGGCTGAACCCGGCACTCCCGGAAAAAATCTCGAAAACCGGGCCGCTGTAGTACCCAAGTTCTCGGGCCAGGGCGAGGTCGAGCCTCAGGTTTTCTCCCAGCCCGAGTTCTTCCAGCGCTTCGACGATCAGGGAGAGGTCCCGCAAGGGCTGCGTTTCTCCAAAAAGGCGCGTGGCTTCCTTCAAGACCCGGGAAGCGTTTCCCCGTAAATACGGAAGCTGAAAAAGCGGATCTTCGGTCCCGCTCGGTAGATGGGCCTCCCCAAGGGCGTTGAAGAAGGCTTCGTAACGGCGTTCAAGAAGGGCCAGCGTCAACAGGGACGAGAGAGTCCGATCGAGACGCGAAAGGGACTCCCGGAGAAAACCCGCGTGCCCCAGGACGACGACGGGAGAATGAATCCCGAGCCGTCGCAGGGATCTCAAGAGAAGCGCGATGACCTCGACATCCGCCCCTTGTCCTTCCCATCCGAGAAGCTCCGCTCCGAACTGCATTTTTTCGAAATCGTTTTCTGGCGGGATCGGAGCCCTGTAGAGGGGCCCCGCGTAACAGACCCGCAGCGGCCTTTCCTGAGGAGAAAAGTGCGACGAGAGGTAGGCGACTGCAGCCAGGGTCAAGTCCGCCCTCAAGAAGCAGGGTTCACCGGAAGGGGTGTAGACGGGGATCAGGCGTTTCCTGAAGCCTGGCGGGAGCTTTTCCCACGCGGATTCAAAAAGCTGGAGCCCCGGAGCGTAAAAAGGTTGGTATCCATAGGCGGAGAAGGTTTCGAAGAAGACCTTCCTGCAGCGTTCGACCCTTTCTCCCTCCCGGCCTCCGAGCGTCCGTGTCCCCTTGGGTTGACGGCTCAATTCCCGGGTCCTCCCCTCAGCCGCATTGCGAGGGCATGGGCGTGCAGCCCTTCGGCGAGAGCCAGGCATTCTCCCGGCTTTGACAGGGAAGCGGCCGCCTCTTTCGTCATTTCCAGGTGGGTCAGGGGCCTCAGGAAAGTTCCAACCCAGAGGCCGCCGGAGTAGCGGGCGCGCCCCTCCGTGGGGAGAACATGGTTGGTGCCGGCGATGTAGTCTCCGAACGCTTCCGCTGAATGATGGCCAAGGAAGGCGGCCCCATAGGCCGTGCATTTCTCCAGGACCTCCCGCGGATTTTGAACCGCGAGTTCGAGGTGTTCCGGGGCAACCCGATTTGCGGCGTTAACGGCTTCCTCGAGGGTGCAGAAGGCGACCGTTCCTGAAGCCTCCCAGGCCTGTTGCGCCGTCTTTGACGTGGGCAGCGTCTGCAGGAGGTCCTCGACTGCCGCCACGGTTCTCTTGGCCAGGCTTTCCTCAAGGCAATACAGGGAAACCCGGGCCAGCGGGTCGTGCTCGGCCTGGGCCAGCAGGTCGGAGGCAAGGACGCAGGGATTTGCGGTGTGATCAGCGATCACCAAAACCTCGCTTGGTCCGGCCAGGCTATCGATTCCGACTCTCCCGAACATCTGTCTTTTCGCTTCCGTTACATAGGCATTCCCGGGTCCTGCCAGAAGATCGACCGGGGGAATCCCCGGAAGCCCCCTGACCAAGGCTCCGACTCCCTGGGCTCCTCCCACCGCGAGGACCTCTTTCAAACCGAGAAGGCACAGTGTGGCCAGGATCGGCTTGGAGATGCCCGAGCTGCCTCTTGGGGGAGAGAAAGCGACAATTCGGGAAACACCGGCTTCCTGGGCCGGGATGATCCCCATCACGGCCGTGCTGATCAGCGGATAGCGGCCCCCGGGGATGTAAACCCCCGCGCTTCTGACGGGGAGGAACCGCATGCCGGCCCTGATGCCCGGCGAGATTTCCCATTCCTGGTTCCTGAACATCTCCCGTTGTGCCCTGTGAAAGGCACGGACGTGATCGATGGCGGTTTCGACCGCCTGCCTCAGTGACGGGTCCATTTGGGCCAGGGCCTCGTTCATGGCTTTTTCCCGAACCAGGATCGGGCCTTCGTAGCCATCCAAGTGGCGGTTGAGTTCTAACAGGGCCTGTTCCCCATCCTCGAAAACCCGTTGGAGGATCGAATGAACCCGTTCCTGGATGGAACGGTCGATGGACTCGCGGTCAGAAGATGCCGGGGCCTTGACGATGATCATACATGTCTCCTTTACTTATTTAGTATAATAGCATGATAAGAATTGGCGCGGATTGCATCATATCACGCTACCCTGGCTCCTGTAAAGGGTCTTTGAAAAAGGAATCCCGACTAGCAATTGGAAGGCCTCAAGGTCGACAAACACGACGCGAGTTGTTAAAATCTATCGTGTTAAATTGTAGAAGTCTGGAGGCAAAAAGAAACGAAATATGGCGAGAAAACCCGGGGAAAAACGCTTTCGTTGCTCGGAATGCGGTTTTTTTGCTCTGACCTGGTCAGGAAAATGTCCTGCCTGTGGAAGTTGGGGATCATTTGAGGAAGAACGGGCCGAATTCACGTCTTCGGACCTTGCCTCGAAAACCGTGACGGCGGTCTCCGGCCTCTTCGACCTTGCATTGCCCGGGAGAATTCCCTCCGGGATAGAAGAATTGGACCGGGTGACAGGCGGGGGCTGGGTCGAGGGGAGCGTGGCCCTGCTCGCAGGTGAGCCGGGGATCGGAAAGTCCACCTTGCTGCTGCAAACCTGCGCCGCCATTTCAAGGGCCGGCTACCGTGTCCTTTATGTTTCCGGCGAAGAGTCCGCCCCGCAGGTCGCCTTGAGGGCGAGGCGTCTCGGTGCGGCAGATTCTGGAGTCTCGGTCCTTTGCCAGGAAAGCGTTCAGGAAATTCTACCGTTGCTTCAGAAGTACGATTTCGCGGTGTTTGACAGTGTTCAGGCCCTTCGTCATGCGGACACGCCGGGTTGGCCGGGAACGCCGGGACAGGTTCGAGCCGTCGCGCAGGTGATCTCGGAGGAAGCCAAAAGAAGCGGCTGCTCTGCGGTTCTTGTGGGGCACATTACAAAAGACGGCCAGATCGCGGGCCCAAAACTTCTCGAACACATGGTTGATGTCGTCCTGTACTTTACCGGTGACAGGACTTCTCCCTACCGGCATGTCCGGGGAGTGAAAAATCGTTACGGCAGTACGGATGAATTAGGCGTCTTCGAGATGGCGGAAGCGGGCCTGGTGGGAATTCCGGATCCTAGCCGGCTTTACTGGAACGAAAACGAGGAGCCCATCCCGGGTACGGCTGTGACGGTCGTCCTGGAAGGGGCTCGTCCCTTGGTGGCGGAGATCCAGTCGCTTTCTTGCACCACTCCGTTTCCGTATCCAAAGAGGACGGCGCGGGGGGTGTCCATCAGCCGGATGGGACTGCTTTTGGCGGTTCTGGAACGAAGGGGGGGATTGCCATCGCGATCGGTGGATGTCTTCATGAATGTTGTGGGGGGACTTCATATCGAGGACCCGGCCGCAGACCTGGCCGTCTGCATGTCCCTGGCTTCTTCCCTTACTGACCTTCCTTTGCCCCGCGACACGGTGTTCATCGGCGAAGTGGGACTGGGAGGGGAAGTCCGTCCCGTACCTCGTATCGCCACGCGGATCAGGGAATCGGCCCGGCTATGCCTTTCCACGGTTGTCACGAGCCGTTACCAGGATCAGGACGTCCCGGCAGGGATCCGAATCGTAAAAGTGGGATCACTTGGCGAGGCAATGAAGGAGTTGAACGGGGGATGAAAAGGTTGATCAAAGCGGCCTTGGCCGTTTTTCTCGTTGTGATTTCCCTCTGGGGAATCGCAGAAGGTGCCCCCCTGTCGTCAGAAAAGACGGCGGTGATCGTTTCCGTGCCGATGGAGGGGGTGGTGGGGGTTTCCCTTGAAAATTACCTGGAAGAGGCGTTCGCCTATGCCGTGAAGGAAGGAGCGGCCCTGGTAGTGATCAGCCTGGATACCCCCGGAGGCCTGGTGACCTCGATGCGCGGAATGTCCCAGAAAATCCTTTCCGCACCGATTCCTGTGGCGGTTTGGGTGGGTCCAACCGGGGCCCGGGCGGCATCGGCCGGAGCGTTTCTTGTGATGGCCGCACATATCGCGGCCATGGCACCGGGGACAAATATCGGGGCGGCACACCCCGTCAGTGCTTCCGGGCAGGATGTGCCGGACAGCGAAATGAACCGGAAAATCACCAATGACCTTGCTGCCCAGATGCGATCCCTTGCCGAGGAACGCGGGAGGAACTCCGGAGTGGCCGCATCGATGGTTCTTAACAGCGTTTCTCTGACCGCCAGGGAAGCCCTGGAAAAGAAGGTGATCGACACGATCGCCCCCGATGTGCCTTCTCTGCTTAAATGGGCCGACCACCGCAAGGTAAGGGTGAAAACAGCCGACGTCGTCCTGGATCTCCGGCGCTACGAGATCCGGACCTTCGAGATGAGCGCACGGCTTCGGGCCCTTCACTTCGTTTCTCGGCCGGATGTGGCCTACCTGCTTCTGACGCTCGGCATCCTGGCGGTCGTTTTCGAGGTCCTGACACCGGGAGGGTTCGTCCTGGGGACCGCAGGAGCCGTGATGGCACTCATCGGCGCGTACGGCCTGAGGATGCTTCCGTTCAACTGGGCCGGGATCATCCTTCTGGCCGCCGGAATCGTCGTTCTCGTCCTGGACCTCGTCGTTGGGGGAATTGGTGTCCTGAGCCTTTTCGGGCTGGCTTCCCTGATCGTGGGGTCGCTGGTACTTTTCAGGGCACCCGGGGGTGAGCTCTTGAACGTGTCGTTCGGATTCATGGCCGGGGTCGCCCTGACCCTCGGTCTTTTCTTTATCCTGGCAGCGGGAGCTGTTTGGCGTTCAACAAGGAAGAGGGTAACTTCAGGGCAGGAAGGAATGGTCCATGATGAAGGCCTTGTCGTCGAAGACCTGGCCCCTTACGGGTTTGTGAGCTGTCACGGAGAAGTCTGGAAGGCCGTTTCGGAAGACGGGGCAAGCATCCCCAAGGGAACCCGGGTCCGGGTTTCCCGAGCAGAAGGCCTGTTGCTCCACGTCAGGGAAGAAAGAGCGGAATCCTTGAAAGAGAAGGGAGCGGAGCACAAATGATTGGTAGCCTGATCGATTTTCTTTTCAACGCGGGAAGCACGCTCGGAATCCTTTTGATCGCGCTGGTCCTTCTGACTTCCGCGGTCAAGATCATTCCGGAATACCAAAGAGGCGTCGTTTTCCGCCTCGGACGGCTTGTAGGGGCGAAGGGGCCGGGTCTCGTTCTCATTGTGCCCTTTGTTGACCGGATGGTTCGGACCGACCTCAGGGTTGTTACGCTGGACGTTCCGGTCCAGGAAGTGATCACGAAGGATAACGTCCCGATCAAGGTCAACGCGGTCGTCTATTTCAGAGTCATGGATCCCAACCGTTCGGTGGTCGAGGTCGAGAACTACATCATGGCGACCAGCCAGCTTTCCCAGACGACCCTTCGGTCGGTGATCGGGCGGGCGGAACTGGACGAAGTGCTGAGCGAAAGGGACAAGATCAACCTTGAGCTTCAGAAGATCATCGATGAAAAGACCGACCCCTGGGGGATCAAGGTGAGCGCGGTCGAAGTCAAGGAGCTGGAGCTGCCAGAGGGGATGAAGAGAGCCATGGCGCGCCAGGCGGAGGCCGAGAGGGAACGGAGGGCGAAGATCATCAGCGCCGAGGGAGAGGCCCAGGCAGCCGAAAGGCTTAGCGAGGCCGCCCGGATCATGGCCGTGAGTCCGATTACCTTGCAGCTTCGGTACCTGCAGACCATGAGAGAGATTGCCAGCGAGAAGAACTCGATGACGCTTTTCCCCTTCCCCTTTGAAATCGTGAAAGCGTTCATGGAACGGGCCAACCCGGAAAAGGGTCCTCTCGGCTAGGCGGGAAAGTTGCAGAGGCGCAGGCCCTTTCTGGCCTGCGCCTCTGCTTGTTTTGCCTACGCTTGCCATGGTGGGTATAATAAACCAACATCCGGTTTGGATGGTTTAACGGGAGGGGAGAGGCCTAGATGCCATATGATTTTGAACGCGTTGAGAAAAAGTGGCAGCAATATTGGGCAGAAAACAGGGTTTTCGACGTCGAACGGGATCCCGGGAAACCCAAATTCTATTGCCTGGAGATGTTTCCCTACCCCAGCGGTGCCCTGCATATGGGGCACCTGAGGAACTATTCGATCGGCGACCTCCTGAGCCGCTTCCTCTGGATGAAAGGGTGGAATGTTCTGCACCCGATGGGCTTTGATGCCTTTGGGCTCCCTGCGGAGAACGCTGCCCTGAAATACGGTGTCCACCCCAAGAAGTGGACCTGGGACAACATCGAGCACATGACCGCCCAGCTCAAATCGATGGGATGCAGCTATGACTGGAGACGAAGGGTCGAAACGTGTGCCCCCGAGTACTACCGGTGGACCCAGTGGATTTTCCTTCTCTTCCTGAAAAACGGCCTTGCCTACCGCAAACACGCGCCGGTCAACTGGTGCGAGAGCTGCCAGACCGTTCTGGCGAACGAGCAGGTGATTGACGGAGGACATTGCTGGCGATGCGGCAGTGTCGTCACGAAAAGGAAACTGGAGCAATGGTTCCTCAATATCACCCGTTACGCCCAGGAACTGCTCGATTCGCTGGATAACCTACCGGGCTGGCCCGAAAGGGTCAAGCTCATGCAGCGCAACTGGATCGGCCGATCGGAAGGCGTCCGCCTGACTTTCCCTGTGGAAGGAATGGAAAAGGGCCTTGAAACCTTTACCACCCGCTTCGACACGATCTATGGGGTCACATTCCTGGCCCTAGCCCCCGAGCATCCGATGGTGGAGGAGTTTGCGCGGTTGAGCCCAAACGGGGAACAAATCCGGGCGTTCGTGAAGGAAACGATTCAGAAGAGCGAGATCGAACGGACGGCCGTGGGAGGGGAAAAGAAGGGCGTCGACACGGGCTTCAAGGCGATCAACCCCGTCAATGGAGAAAGGGTTCCCATCTGGGTTTCCAACTATATCTTGATTGAATACGGAACCGGGGCGATCATGGGCGTTCCGGCTCATGACCAGCGGGACTTCGAGTTTGCCCGCAAATTCGGGATCCCGATACGCCTCGTCATCCAGCCTGAAGCAGGTGCGCTCGATCCTGAAACACTGTCCCATGCCTTCGAAGAAGGCGGGATCCAGTGCAATTCGGCTTCCTTCGACGGCCTCCCGACGCGGGAAAGTATCCCCCGGATGGCCCAGTGGGCGGAGGAAACCGGCATCGGGAAGCGGGAGGTCAATTACAGGCTTCGCGACTGGCTCATTTCCAGGCAGCGCTACTGGGGAGCGCCGATCCCCGTGGTTTATTGTGAAAAGTGCGGTATCGTCCCCATCCCGGAAGAGCAACTGCCGGTTCTTCTCCCGGATGTCCAGGTTCTTCCCGGGGGGAAAAGCCCCCTGCCGGAAACCCCCGAGTGGGTCAATACGACCTGCCCGGCCTGTGGTGGTCCTGCAAAGAGGGAGACCGACACCATGGACACCTTTATCTGCTCTTCGTGGTATTTCCTCCGGTTCACCTCTCCATGGACGCAAGACGGCCCCTTCAGGGGAGAGGACGTCAACTACTGGATGCCGGTTGACCAGTACATCGGAGGCATCGAGCACGCCTGCCTGCACCTGATTTATGCGCGCTTTTTCACGAAGGTGCTTTCGGATCTGGGGTATGTAGAGGTTCGAGAACCGTTCACGAACCTTTTGACCCAGGGCATGGTCATCAAGGACGGATCCAAGATGTCCAAGTCGAAGGGGAATGTTGTGGACCCGGACGAGATCATTCGCAAGTACGGCGCTGACACCGCTCGCCTTTTCATCCTTTTTGCGGCTCCTCCCGACAAGGACTTGGACTGGTCGGAGAAGGGGGTCGAAGGAACTCACCGTTTTCTCAAACGGGTCTGGCGACTGGTGGAAGAGGGAGGGGCCCGTTTGAAGGAGGCCCCGCGTCGCAGGATCCCGCTGGCTGAAATTGAGGAAAGGAGCCGTCGCGATCTCAAGCGGAGGATCCATAGCACGATCGAAAACGTGGGCAGGGATATCGAGAAGGAGCGGCAGTTCAACACGGCTGTCGCACGGCTGATGGAACTGAGCAACGATCTTTCGGACTTTGTCCCGGAAACGGACCAGGACTGGATCCTGTACCGGGAGGGCATCGAAACCCTTTTGCTTTGCCTTTCTCCCTTCACGCCCCATCTTTGCGAGGAGCTCTGGGAAATGCTGGGGAACAGGGACTGTTTGGCGAAGGCCGCATGGCCCGAGGTCGAGGCCGATTGCCTGGAGGCGGAGTCCGTCACGATCGTGATGCAGGTGAACGGCAAGGTGAGAGAGAAGATCGAGCTTCCGGCCTCTCTTTCGGAGGAACAGCTGAAGGAAAGGGTCCTTTCCCACGAAGCGGTCCGGAAACGGCTGGAAGGGAAGGAGATTTTGAAGATCATCGCCGTGCCGGACCGGTTGGTCAATGTGGTGGTGAAGGGCTAGTGCCCCACCTGATCATAGCGGGCGCCGCTGGGTCGTCCCAGCGGCGCCTGGTTTCAGAGACGGTGCGACGGGAGCGGGAGATCGGGTATCCTCTCGCAGCGAGAAGGGAAGGGGGGGACTGGAGGGAACTCCTCTCCGCGGAAAACTGCGGTGGACTCTTCGACGCCCGGAGGCTTGTGCTTGTCGAAGAGGCTCAGCAGCTGGGGAAGTTCCCGATCGAGCTGGAATCCCTTCTCGAGAATGCCTCTTCTGCCACGCACCTCCTTTTGGTCTACGACGAAGATCCGAAGGCGGTATTCCCGAAGGAAACCCATTCAAGGATCACCTGGCTCAAGGGAGAAGAAATCCCGCGGTTTGGGGCGGCAAGAAGGCGATGGGCCGAAGAGAGGGCCTCGGAAATGGGGGTCCTCCTTTCGGAAGATGCCATGGGCCTTCTTCTCGAGTCGGTGGAGGATCCCGAAGAACTCGTTTCGGAACTTGCGAAACTGGCTGTCGCGGCAGCCGGCCGCAGGGTCGAAGTCGAAGAAATCCGGGCTCTTTGCTTTGATGAGGGGGAAAAGGCGCTTCTTTCCCTGCTGGATGGTTTGTGCGAAGCGGACAGGGGGAAGGTTACGACAGTCCTGCCGCATGTGAAGAGGAGGGAGCTGATCCCGGTCCTTGCGGCCTTGCACAATCGTTTCCGCCTGGCCTTCTACCGTTCGGTCTTCAAGGCTCCCCGTCTTTTGAAAACCGTCAGCGAGGCGCTGAAAGCGAGGCCCTACCAGGAAAGACAGGCAGCCGAAGCCACTCGCCACTATAGCCGGGAGAAGATGGCCCTTTTCCTGAAACAGCTCTGCGGGATCAACATGGGGGAAAAGACAGGGAACCGAAACGGGTGGATCGAACTGGAGCTGGCGATTCTGGGCCTTCTTGCGGACTGCAAGCCAGCGGAGAGAAAGGAAAGGCGATGAAAGCCGACGCCTAGGCGTCGGCTTTCATCGCTTCTTTTGCTTTCAGGGTCAGAGCGGACTTGCGTCTTGCAACCGTATTGGGATGGAGGACACCCTTCCCGGCGGCTTTGTCCAACACCGACTGAGCTTCGTCCAGACGGGCCTTGATGATCTGTGGGTCCTTGCCCTCAAGGCTTTCCAGAAGCCTCTTCGCGGCGGTTTTGCAACGACTCTTCCAGAACCGGTTGTAGAGTCGGTTTCTTTCCGAAATTCGGACTCTCTTTTCAGCGGACTTCTTGTTCGGCACTCGGTTCACCTCCTCCCGTAAAGCAAAGCAAATTCTAGCATGCCCAAGACCACCGGGCAAGGAGAAGAAAAAACAGTCCCCGTGAAGCCGTATTATACAATACCGGAAGGTTTTTGACGCGGAGAAGAGGCGGGATCGATGGAAATGTCGCATCTGGGCCAAGGGATAAAGGGCGGAAGGGGACTTGTGACAGCCGGGCTGGTGATTCTTTCCGTCGCGGGCTTTTTTGCGGAAAACCGAGGGATTGCTCTGGGGAAGCTGCTCTGGCTTGCCGGGGGGTCCGGGATCGTGGGGCTCATGACGAACGTCCTTGCGGTAAGGATGATTTTCCATAAGGTCTGCCTGCGCTTTGGCGCGTGGCAATGGATTCTGCCTGGAAGCGGCCTGGTGACGAGAAACCAGGAAAAAATCCTGGAAACGCTTGCCCGTGAGCTGAGGGAGAGGCTTTTGACTCAGGAAACACTCGAACGGGCGGTTTCAGAAGGGAAGCTCCTGGAAAAGACCGGGCCCACTTTCCGAAAAGAGGTCCGGCGGATTTTCCTTAGAAAGTCGAACCTGCGGAAGATGGCAACCGCAGTTGAGGGGCCGCTCCAGCGGCTGCTGCTGGGGCAGGAAACCGAGAGATTTGTCCGCCTGCAGGTTGAAAAAGCGCTTCAGGACAGCCTGCTTCTCGGCATGGCCGGAAAGCTGGGGCTGATAAAGAGCGAGAAAGTTGCCGAATGGATCCTTCGCTCTGCTTCGGAAAGCCTGAACCGGTCCCTTGTGACTGAAGCGGGGTTGCGGGCGACACAAAGGAAACTGGCTTTTTTGCTGGAAAACACCGCCCGGCTGGGGGACGCGGAAATTCTCGAGATGGTCAAAGATAGCCTGGAGAGGCTTCTAATCCGGATGCTCAGAGAGATCGATCTCGGCGAACTCGCGAAAAGATCCTTGAGGCAAGCGACTCCGGAGCAGCTGGAGGATTACCTGGAAGCGCTGGCCAGAAAATACCTCGACTGGATCGAAATCTGGGGAGGGCTCATGGGAGCCGCCCTCGGCCTGGTCCTGTGGGTTTTGTCAAAATGACCTCTCACCCGATGGAAGCGTATTTCCGGGAGGACGGAATCCTCTCGCGGATGCAGGGCTTCGAGTTCCGTCCGCAACAGCTCAAGATCGCCGTAAAAGTCTGGGACCTGCTTCAGTCGGGGAACGCGGACACGCTGGCCATCGAGGCTCCCACAGGCATTGGGAAAAGTTTTGCCCTCCTTGTCCCGTCCCTGCTATGGGCAACGGAAGCCGATCGGACGGTGCTTTTGCTGACGGCGGGGCACGCTCTGCAGGGACAGCTGATGACGAAAGACCTCCCCCTCCTGGAAGGGTTTCTCAGACACCCCTTTCGGTTCGGAACACTGAAAGGGCGGAACAATTACCTTTGCCTGAGAAGGTGCGCCGAACTTGAAAGGGGTGGATTCCTTTCCTTCGGGGATGAGGGGGAGATTTCAGAGAAAGTCCTTGAATGGAGCAGGGAAAGCACAACAGGGGACCTGTCAGAACTTGAACTCCCGGAAACCCATCCGGTTCTCGAAAGGATCGCGGCAACCCGGGAGGGGTGCCTGGGAAGACTTTGCCCGCTGAAGGGGGAGTGCTTTCTCCAGCGTCTTTATCTTCAGGCCCAAGACTGGCACCTGATCGTTACCAATTACCACCTTTTCTTTTCACACCTGGACGGGGGAAAAAGGTTCTTTCCCGTCCATTTCAATGCCCTGCTTTGCGATGAGGCACACCGCATTCCCGAAGCCGCACGCTCATCCGCAACGAGGGCCGCATCGCCGGAACGGTTCCGTAAGATGTTTTCCGCAAGGCCCCTTTCCAACCTCGTCAAAGCTTTCCGGTTCCTGAAACTGCCGGACGGGAAATTGGAATCGGGGTGGCAGCAGGCGGCCCAGGGGGTGGAAGGCGTCTTCAACCGGCTTGCCTTGCTGTCAAGGGAAGAGGGCGTGTTTACAAGGCCCTTGACCGACCTCCGCCACGACCTGGAAAGCAGCGTGGAGTCCCTTGCGACGGAAGTCGAAAGGTTTCTTGCCAGGATGATGGAAGAAGGGGAGGCCCCGGACGTTGCGGAAGGCTTTTTGGTCGCCTCGCAGCTGGTTGAGGCCCTCGACGATCTTCGATGGTGCCTTGATGTTGTGGACTACCCACGCTGGGCAACCTGGTGGGACGGCGCCCAGATCCAGAGCACCCCCGTACTGGCGGCTGCCCCTGTTCGAGAGGCCCTTTCTTCGTTGGACGATGTCCCCATCGTCTGTACGTCTGCAACGTTGACGGTTGGGGGCGATTTTGGCTTTTGGGTAAGGGAAAGCGGGATTTCCCCTGCGGAAACCCTCACCCTGGATTCTCCCTTCGATCTGCCTTCGCAGATGTCGATCTGGGTGATCGACCTTGGGCAGAGGGTGACGGACAAGGGGTACGATTCAACGGCAAGCCGGGTGATTGAAAAGCTTTGCGATTTGAACGGGGGAAGGACCCTCGTCCTATGCAGCTCGATGCGTCTGATGAGGGCTGTCTCGGCGAGGCTGAAGTCGAAAGAGAGAGGGTACCGCCTTCTCTGTCAGGGGGAAGCCCCAAAAGAGGAACTGCTTGAGGACTTCCGCAGCGATGAAACCTCGGTTCTTGTCGGAAGCCTCTCTTTTCGGGAAGGGATCGATATCCCGGGAGACGGCCTGACGCAGGTGATCCTGGATCGCATCCCCTTCCCCCATCCTGCGGATCCCCTCGTGAGGGCCAGGCGTGATCTGGAGGGCAAGGACACGTTTCTGCGAAGCACTCTCCCGATGAGCCGCCTTTTTCTCAGGCAAGCCTTTGGTCGCCTCATACGAAGGAAGACCGATGCGGGAAGGGTAGCGATCCTGGATGGGAGAGCCCTCCAGCGCGATGATTGGGGTATTTTCCAGGACTTTCGGGGAGTGCCGGTCAAAAGAGTCCGCCTGGTTCAGACTCCTTGATAGCCTTCCGTAGCCTGTGTTATAGTATCAAGGCTGCCAAACGAGTCTATTTAATCTTCTTAAGATTTTTCCATAGCAAGGGGGTGTCGTCAATGAAGCGGACTTTTCAACCCCATAAAACGCGCCGCAAGCGGACAATGGGCTTTCTCGTGCGTTCCAGTTCTCCGACTGGGCGCCGCGTCATCCGCAACAGGAGACGCAAGGGGCGCAAGCGCCTCGCAGTTTAGATGGATCGTCTTTTCGGGTTTCCAGCCGACTTTCGGTTGAAAAAGGGATGGGAATTTGATCGGGTCTTCCGCACCGGCCGACGCGTCAAAGGAGAGCTGGTGCGGTTGCTGTTTCTGGACACGGGTGAAGGGCCTCCTCGACTGGGGGCGGCTGTAGGAAAGCGGCAGGGGGCTTCCGTGGTCCGCAACCGCGGAAGGAGAATCCTTCGCGAAGCCTTCCGAAACTGCCGACCCTGGCTGAAAGAAGGAATCTGGATCGTTGCCATGCTGAGATCCGCGGGACTTTGCGCTGGAGCAGGGGAAATCTACGAGGATCTGGTCCGCCTCCTTGAGAGGGAGGGCCTTTTGCGTCCCGGATTTCCCACCCACTTCCCGCCGAACGGCAAAACGAACGATGAAGAGATCGGTGCCGGCGGCGCTAGCTCTTAGCCTGATCCGGTTTTATCAACGTTTCCTTTCTCCTCTGCTGGGGAAGAACTGCCGTTTTTTACCGACCTGCTCGGCCTATACGTTTGAGGCCATCGAACGCTATGGTTTCCTGCGCGGGGTCTACCTCGGAATCCGTCGCATCCTTCGATGTGGTCCATGGTGTGCGGGGGGGTACGATCCCGTTCCCGACCTGGAAAAGGAAAAGCGCGCCAAAGAATTCGAAGATTGAACCAGAGGGACGGTGAACCGTTTGGGTACTTTGTGGAACCAGGCAGGCGAACTGCTGCTGAAGATCTTGAACCTGTTTTACGCGCTGACCCATTCCTACGGAATTGCAATTATCCTGCTCACGATCCTCGTGCGGGTTGTCCTTCACCCCCTGAACCAGAAACAGCTGGTCAGCATGCAGAAAATGCAGAAGATCCAGCCAAGGATCAAAACCCTGCAGGAGAAGTACGGACACGACAAGCAGAAACTGAACGAAGAAACGATGAAGCTTTATAAGGAGAATCAGGTGAACCCAGCCGCGGGCTGCCTGCCTCTCCTTGTCCAATTGCCCATTCTGATTTTGCTTTTCAGGGTTCTCACGAACTTCAAGTTCGGGGGAGTGTCGTTCCTGGGAGTGGGACTTGAGGAATCCGTTCTCTCCACGATGGGGAAGGCTGTCGGGTTAACCGGCCAGACCCCAGGCATCACGGCGCTTCTGACCGGGATTGCTGCAAACCCCTCAGGGCTTCTGAATGTAGGGATGTATGCCCCCAACCTGATTCTTCTCGTGTCCATCGGGTTTTTGACGTGGTTCCAGCAGAAACTTTCCGCTTCCAACAACCCCCAAATGGCCTTCATGAACTGGTTCATGCCTGTTTTTTTGACTTTCATCTGCCTGAACCTGCCGGGAGGGGTTCTGCTCTACTGGGGAGTTTCCTCGCTGTTGAGCGTTGTCCAGCAGTGGCGAGTCGTGAAGGTCACCGAGCTCGAAATGGAGAAAAAACCGGTTCTGTTCAAGAACAAGCCCACTCGGGACGGGGATTCGTGATCGGTTTCCCGAACGACGGAAAGGAAAGAAAAAATGGAACGGACCGAACCACTGGTTGTCGAAACGGATTCGATCGAGAATGCCGTACTCGAAGCTGCCCAAAACTGGAAGATCCTGCCGGAGGATGTGCAAGTTCGCATCCTCGAGGAGGGGAAGCGGTTTCTCGGCTTTTTTGCAAGAAAAACCAGGGTGGAACTGTTCCCTTCCGGAGACCTGGAACTCCTGAAAGCGAAACGCATTCTCTCCGGGATCCTGGAGCAAATGGGGATGGATGTTGAGATCCACTTGGGCGAGGAGGAATTGCTGAACATCACGGGGACGGACGCAGGAATCGTCATCGGCAGGTACGGCGAAACGCTGAAAGCCCTGGAGTACCTGGTGAACCTGATTTCGCGCGAGGGAGGACCGTCCCGGCCGATCCGGCTCGACAGTGACGGGTACAGGGAAAGGCGCGAGGAAAACCTGAAACGAATGGCTCTTGCCTCCGCAAGAGAGGCCATCAGGCGCCGGCGTCCGGTGACGATGGAGCCCATGACGAGCTGGGAGAGACGGATTGTCCATCTCGCCCTCAAAGACACCCTGGAGGTCGATACCCGCTCGGTGGGGGACGAGCCGCAGCGGCGAGTCGTAATTTGGCCCAGGCCAGGTTCAAGGCAGAAAAACAGGTCGAGCTGAAACGATGCGGGACCTCTCGGGCGGGAGGTCCCGCATCGTTTCAGTAAAAAAACCGATCCCTAACGCAACCTGCTTCGCTAAAATGGAGCAACGAACCGGAAAGGAGAGGTGAATCCCTATGGAACGAATCAGAAAGATCGGTTTGGTCTTGGGCATTGCACTCCTGTTCATCGGCATTGTCTACACGGCGCCACAATCCTTTAAACCCGTCGTGACTCCGGCCGTTTCGCAGGATGTCTTCAGTGGAAATCCCGTTGCGGCGATTGCCAGCAAATCTTCACCCGCCGTGGTGAACATTGACACGAAAACGCTGGTCAGGCGCTCTTTTTCGCCCTTCGGGGACGATCCGATCCTCAGGCAGTTTTTCGGAGACCAGATGGACCTGTTTTCCAGGGTGGTGCCAATGGAAGGGAAGGGTTCCGGTTTCATCGTGAGCCCGGACGGGATGATCTTGACGAACAACCACGTTGTTGACGGGGCCGACTCGGTGACGGTAACCCTGGCGGACGGAAGACGCTTTGATGCAGAAATCGTCGGCAAGGACCCGACCTATGACCTGGCCGTGATCCGAATCAAGGCTTCCAACCTTCCGGTTTTGAAGATGGGCGATTCGGACCGGACTCAAGTGGGGGAATGGGTCGTCGCGATCGGGAACCCCTTTGGTCTTGAGCATACCGTGACCGTCGGGGTCATCTCTGCCAAAAACAGAAGCATTCGGCTCGAGAGACTCAATTTTGACGGTTTTTTCCAAACCGATGCAGCCATCAACCCCGGTAACAGCGGAGGTCCGCTGATCAACCTGGACAACCAGGTCATCGGGATCAACACAGCGATCGTCCCTTACGCACAGGGAATCGGCTTTGCGATCCCGATCAACGTCGCCAAGCAGGTAATGAACGATCTTGTCCGGTACGGCAGGGTGAAGAGGGCCTGGCTTGGGGTCTACATGCAGCCGATCACGCCGGATATCGTCGAGGCTTTTGGACTGAAATCCTCCGACGGGGCCCTTGTCAGCGACGTGGTCCCGGATTCTCCCGCGGAAAAGGCGGGCATTCAGCGGGGGGACATTATCAGGAAAGCAGGGAGTGTGCCCGTCAAATCTCCGGACGATTTGTCCAATGCCGTTCGGAAACAAACGGCTGGAGACAGCCTCAAGCTTGAAATCGTGAGGGATGGGAAACCCCTCAGTCTGACGGCGAAACTGGAAGAAATGCCAAGCGAGCGAAGCCTCGGCGGCCAGCCACAAGGAAGGATCGGAAACCGTCTTGGCCTCCAGCTGGGTAACGTGGACCTGAAAAACAGGCAGAGGTTTGAGCTTCCGCCCATTCAGGGCGTTGTGGTCCTTGGTGTCGAGGACGGATCCCCTGCCCAAAAAGCGGGGCTTCAGCCCGGGGATGTCATCCAGGGTGTCAACGGAAGGGTTGTTCGTGACCTCGTTTCCTGGGAAAGGGCAATGAGCCAGGTGAGCGGGAAAAACCTGGTCCTTCTTGTCTGGAGAGAGGGGAGGACGACTTTCGTGCCCCTGAAAGCCCGCTGAAGGCAAAAGCAAAGGACGCGGGAGGGCCGCCGGCCTGTTGCCGGCGGCCCTCCCGCTTTTCAGGCTGAAGGGAAGCGAATCCGAAACAGCAACCCTTCCCCCGCCTTTGAATGCACTTCGATCCGTCCGTTGTGGATCTGGGCGATCCTGTAAACGAGCGGCAGACCGATCCCGTACCCCGGCATATGCCTAGAACCATCGGCCCTCCAGAAGAGTTCGAAACATTGGCGGATCTCTTCTTGTGACATGCCGGGTCCGGTATCCCACACCTCAAGCACGGATTCCCCCGCGGAATCCTCGGGGTAGGTCCGGATTCCCAGGCGTCCCCCCGGAGGGGAATATTTGCTGGCGTTGTCGAGGAGGTTGCAAGTGAGGGTGAGGAGGAGCGGTTCTCGCCCGAGCAGCGAAGCGGGTTTGACCTCTTTGAGGACTTCCTGTCCCCTTCGGTTGAATATCGGGACGAGGTTCTGACAGGCCACGTCCGCGATATGCATCAGATTCACCCTCTCGAGTTCCAGGGGCTTTTCTGCGAGATCAAGCCGGGAAAGCTCGAGAAGGGATTCGATCATGTTCCTCATGGAGGAAACATGATCGATGATTTCAGAGAGTTTTTTCTCGTAATACTCGGTGGATCTCGGGCGCAGCAGGGTAACCTCTGCCTTGCTGCGGATCACGCTCAAGGGATTGAGCAGTTCATGGCTCACGTTCGAGGTGTAGCGCCGCAAGTTCCCGATCGCCTGCCTGAACCGTTCCGAGAAGGAAGCCAAGGCGGCCTCAAGCCTGTCACGGTCCTCTTTTTTCCCGGGGATTGGCGGTAACGGACCAGGACGATCCAGGTTGAGATCCTCAAAATAATCCGCCAGGGCACGAAGAGTCTCCGGCTCGGATGTCTCCTCTCTGGATTGGGTTTCTCTGGCCCGCTCGTCATCCATGGGTATTTTTCCCCAATCGCGCTCCCTCAGGCCTGATCGGGGCAGACGACTTTGTATCCGACTCCGCGGACGGTAACCACCATGAGGTCCAGGCCAAAGGGGCGAAGCTTGTCCCGAAGGTATTTCACGTGGACGTCCACCACGTTGCTGGTCCCTTCGTACTCTTCCTGCCAGACATTCGAGATGATCTTGTCTCGAGTGAAGACCTGGTTTTCGTGCCTCATGAGGAGTTCCAGGATATCGAATTCCCTCCTTCTCAGGGGGACCGTTTCTTCCCCGACACGGCATTCCCTTGCCAGTGGGTCGAGCGTGAGCGGACCGCAGCGAAGCAGGGCCGGTTTGGGCTCGGAAATCCTTCGGATCAGGGCATTCACTCTGGCGAGCAATTCCCGGAAATCGAACGGCTTAATGAGATAGTCGTCAGCCCCCTGTTCAAGTCCCGTGACGCGATCCTCGATCGAATCCCGGGCGGTGAGCATGATCACGGGAACCTTTTTGCCTTCTTCCCTCAACGCTGAAATGATTTCAAGGCCGCTGAGCTTTGGCAGCATCAGGTCGAGGATGATACAATCATGGTCACCCGCACGGGCTTTTTTCAGGCCGTCCTGACCGTCATAGGTGAAGTCGACCGTAAAGCCGTTTTCCGAAAAACCTTCGGAAAGGACTTCCACCAGTTCCTTGTTGTCTTCGATAATTAGCAATTTCATCGGGATCCCCCTCTCAATTCTAATGAAATCGGGATTTTCATTCTATTAAAACACAGGAAAGAAAAGTTGTCGAGAGGGAAATCTGCGTTTTTTGCACAATCTGTGTCGTGATGGTAGAATACCTTTCGACCCGGTACTCGGATCGAGGATTCGGACCTCGTTCTGGGGCTTGGGATTTGTTTGAATCGGGGTGTCGAAATGATCGAACGTGAGGAAAAACAGCGGATCATCGAGGAGTTCAAGGTTCACGGGGCTGATACCGGCTCTCCGGAGGTTCAGGTTGCGATCCTGACGCACAGGATTCGCAGCCTGACGGAGCATCTGAAAACTCACAAGAAAGATTTCCATTCCCGCAGAGGCCTCCTCATGATGGTGGGGCAGAGGAGGAAACTGTTGAACTACCTGAAAACAAGGGATTTCAACCGTTACCAGACACTGATCCAGCGGCTGGGTCTGCGGCACTAAGGAACGCGGAAGTCGTGAGGCGGGGACGGGACGACCGTCCTCGCCTTTTTTTATCATCGTATGGTATGCTCTTCAGGACGAAAAAATATAGAAAGAGTCAAGGAGGCTCAAAAGATTATGGTTCAAACATTTTCAATCGAAGTGGGAGGAAGGGCCCTATCTTTCGAAACCGGCAGGCTCGCAAAACAGGCCAGCGGTGCAGTCCAGGTCACTTATGGGGAGACGGTCCTGCTCGTCACCGCCTGTATGACAGAGAAGCCGCGGGAAGGGTTGGATTTTTTCCCGCTCCTTGTCGATTTTGAAGAACGATTCTACTCGGCGGGAAAGATCCCGGGAGGATTTATCAAGCGGGAAGGAAGGCCTTCCGAAACGGCAATCCTCAGCGCCCGGATCATCGACCGCTCCATCCGCTCTCTTTTCCCGGAGCATATGAGGAACGACGTGCACGTGGTCGCCACTGTCCTTTCCGTTGACCAGGTCAATCCTCCGAATATCCAGGCGATCAATGCGGCCTCGATGGCCCTGACTCTTTCCGAAATCCCGTGGAATGGGCCTGTTGCGGCGCTCCGTGTCGGCTGCATCGATGGAAAATTCGTCGTGAACCCCACGGAGGAAGAACTCCCTCTGAGCACCCTGGACCTGGTTTTGGCCGGGCACATGGGCGGGATCACCATGGTGGAGGCTGGTGCGAAAGAAGTCCCGGAATCGTTGATGGTGGATGCCCTGGAGTTTGGCCATGAAGAGATTAAGCGGCTTGTCCGTTTCCAGCTCGAAGTCAGGGAGAAAGCCGGAAAACCGAAGGTGGAAATTCCGCCCCCTGTCAGGATCGAAGCGCTCGACGAGGCCATCCGGAAGAATTATTACGGGGAGATTTACGAAGCGGTCGGAATTCATGCGAAAGGGCAACGAAACGAGAAAATCGCCCTGATCAAGCAGAAGGCCGTTGAGACGCTTGAGGGGGAGTTCCCCGATTCTTCCCGATACATCGGTGAGATTGTGGAAGAACTGGTCAAGAAGGCAATGCGTTCCATGACGGTCGATGAACGCCGGCGTGCCGACGGAAGGACCATGGACCAGGTTCGGCCCATTTCCTGCGAAGTGGGAGTTCTGCCGAGAACGCATGGATCGGCCCTTTTCACGCGCGGTGAAACTCAGGCCCTGGTGACGACCACCCTAGGAATGATGGGGGAGGATGAGCAGGTCCTCGACGGCCTGAAGATCGACGAGCCCTCCAAACGGTTCATGCTCCATTACAATTTCCCGCCTTACTCCGTCGGCGAGGTCCGGCCGATGAGGGGGCCCGGAAGGCGCGAGATCGGTCATGGAGCCCTTGCCGAAAGAGCGGTTCGACATCTGATGCCGTCCGAGGACGAGTTCCCCTACATCGTCCGAGTGGTTTCGGACATCCTCGAGTCGAACGGCTCAAGTTCGATGGCCTCCGTCTGCGGCGCCAGCCTGGCCCTTATGGATGCCGGGGTCCCGATCAAAAGGCCGGTCGCCGGCGTGGCGATGGGGTTGATCAAGGAAGGCGAAAAGGTAGAAATCCTCACGGACATCCAGGGGTTGGAAGATCACTACGGGGACATGGATTTCAAGGTTACCGGCACCGAGATGGGGATTACCGCCCTGCAGATGGACAACAAGGCGGGCGGAATCACGCGGGAAATCCTGGAAAAAGCCCTGGGACAAGCCCGTGAAGGGCGTTTGCACATTCTCGGGGAAATGGCCAAAGTGATCCGGGAGCCCAAGAAGGAGCTCTCCCCTTACGCCCCCCGAATGTATACCACAAGTGTTCCCGTGGATTCCATCCGGGACGTCATTGGCCCCGGGGGCAAGGTGATCCGTGGTATCTGCGCCGACACGGGCGTAAAGATGAACGTCGAGGATGACGGCAGGATTTTCATCGCGGCGACCAACGAGGAGTCCGCGAAGAAAGCCTTGCAGATCATTCGGGATTTGACCCGGGATGCAGAACCGGGGGAGATCTTCTACGGAAAGGTGACTCGGCTGCTGAGCTTCGGGGCCTTTGTCGAAGTCCTTCCCGGCAAGGAAGGATTGCTTCACGTCAGCGAAATCAGCACGCATCATGTCCCGAAGCTGGAGGACGCCGTAAAGCCTGGGGACATGGTCCTTGTGATGGTCAAGGAGATCGACGATATGAACCGGGTGAACCTGACACGGCGACGCCTGCTGGAGAAGGCTGCTGAGCACCGCCTTGCCGAGCTGTACCCCGAAGCCTACGCCCTAGAGCTTGCCCGCGAAGAGCGCATTGCTCAGGCGAGCGCCGCGGTAGGATCGGAACGGCCGAGGCGGGGAGAAGGAGAAACCCGGGACCGGCGTCCCGGCGGAGAGAGGCATGACAGGAGAGGAAGCGGGCCAAGAGACCGCGGGAGGGGTCCCGTTGAGCGACATTAGAGTGAAAGTGAAACGGGGAGAAAACGCGAAGGAGATTCCGCTGCCCCAGTACGCGACTTCGGGCTCCTCGGGGGTGGATCTTCGTTCGGCGGAAGCAGCCCTGATCGAACCTGGGACCTGGGCGATCCTCGGGACCGGTCTCCATCTGGAGATTCCGGAAGGCTACGAGGCCCAGGTCCGGTCCCGGAGCGGCCTTGCCTTGAGCCGGGGGGTGATGGTCCTGAACACCCCGGGGACCATCGACAGCGATTATCGAGGGGAAGTGCGGGTCATCCTGATGAACCTTGGAAAAGCTCCTTTCCGGGTTGAACCCGGTGATCGGATCGCCCAGATGGTCTTTTGCCCGGTCGCCAGGGCGGAACTGGAAGAAGTCGATACCCTCTCTTCGACGGAAAGGGAACAGGGCGGGTTCGGCAGCACGGGCTCAAAGTAAAAAAGACGAAAAACTGGGAGCGGCCCCGAAGGCCGCTCCCAGTTTTTTTGCCCTCCGCTTCTGCCTTCGGAACGACTAGTGACCTTTCTTTGTCTCAGCGTTCATGGCGGCCTTCAAACACCAGAAGAAGCCGCCGAAGACGCAAACCAGGATGATCGTCATCGTCACAGGCCACATTTCCATGCCCTCCTTTTCAAGCCGCGGAAGCTAGTACTTCGCTTCCAGCTTGTGAGTGGTCTTTTCTGCCAGCCAGTTGTTCAGGAAGAAGAACACGACGGCAGCGATGATCCACTGGTAGTACATCGTCCCCACGGTGTAGGTGTACTTGGAGATCGGGAGCCACTTGTACCATTCGCCGGGGTACCAGGAAATGGCCTGCCAGGTCCACCAGCCGAAGATGATGACGAACCACACCGGGAAGAGGCAGATCAGCCACCACATCCAGTAATGCTTGATGTCCGAGTCAGGTTCGATGTATTCGACCCAGATCTTGCGGATCCCGATCTTTATCGCACCGATGGAGAAGAGAAGCCCTGAAAGCAGCAGTCCCACGCCCCAAACCCAGTCCTGGTTCTCGAAGAACCAGTTGAACATGGAGGAAGGCAGCCCGCAGACGAGGCAGGCCGCGCCGATCGCCCACGTTGCCTTCTTAGTTCCCCAGCCAGCGTCCTCCAGAAGGCGGACGCCGAGCTGGATCATCGAAATTTCCGAAGTCAGGGCCGCCATGATCAGGGCCGCAAAGAAGGCCAGAGCCATGATGATGCCGCCCGGGATCTGGGTGAAGAGGTTCGTCAGGTGAATGAACGCCAGGCCGTTGTTGCCGGACTTGACGGCAGCCATCGGGTCGGGGGCGATGGCGAAAATGGTCGGGATGACGCAAAGCCCCGCCAGAGAAGCCGCAGCCGTGTCAGCGAACGCGGTCGTTGCGGAGTTCAGGAGGATGTCTTCATTTTTCTTGGCGTAAACGAAGTAGGTGAGGAAGAGCCCCCAGCCTGCCCCGGTGGACCAGGCGACCTGGGTGAAAGCTTCCAGGTAAGTTCTTCCCTTCAGGACATCTTCCATGCGGATCGTGAAGAGGTATTCCAGCCCTTTCCATGCTCCGGGCAGGAACTGGGCCCTGATGGCGAGGAAGAGTAGCAGGATGAAAATGGAGGGGATCATGATCTTGTTGGCCTTCTCCAACCCGTTCTGGATCCCCCGGGAAACGACGAAAAGGCTTAGGAGCAGAGCGATGAGGAAGAAAAGAGCTCCCTGTGTGGGGTTGTTGATGAAAGCATCCCAGAGGGCCTTCGAGTCCAGCCCGGGTTTGAGCACCCCGGTTGCGGCGTACAGGAAATAGCGGAAGCACCAGCCGATGACGACCGCATAATAGAAGGCGATGGCCAGGGAAATCCACGCGACAAGGGCCCCGACCCAGGTCCACTTCTTCCCGAGCATTTCTTTGAACGAACCGATAACGCCCATCCGGGAAACTTTCCCCCAGACGCCTTCCGCTGCAAGGAGCGGGATGGCCCAGAGGAAAAGGGCCAGAAAATACGCGATATAGAAAGCCCCGCCGCCGTTCATGGCGGCAACCCGCGGGAACCGCCAGATGTTGCCCGTTCCAATGGCCATTCCCATTGCTGCGAAAACGAGACCCCAACGGCTTGACCACTGCTCGTTCGTGTTCTCGGTCATACAACGTGCCCTCCTTTTTTCATCGGGTGGTAGTCAGGTGCAAAGGCAACAGCGATCCCGTTTCAACCTGCTCCATGGCATCCCCCCTCCTGAAATGTAAACCTGGATAAAATATACAAAAACAAACAGACCCCCAGTTCAACACAGTTGATTATAAAGGCAGGATAGAGGAAATGCCAAGGACATGGTCTGAACAAAAAAACTTAAATTAACAGTCAAATGAAACAATGCGGATCATGCCGAGTTGTCCGAAAACAAGAAGCAGGGGTAGAATGGCTCAAAAGATCAAGACGGACCGGGGGGATTTTCGATGCCGCAGTTTACGGGGAAAGAAGGGCAAGTCCTGGAGGCAGATCATCGAAGTGCTTGGGAGATTTTGAAGGAATGGGGGATCCACAGGGGCGCTGTCGCTGCCTTCGTGAACGGGAAGCCGACGGACCTGAAGGCCGTTCTCGATTTTGATGCCACCGTGGAACCGATCCCGGCGGATAGCGAAACGGGATTGGAAATCCTGCGTCATTCTGCCTCTCACCTCATGGCGCAGGCCGTTCTGCACCTGTACCCAGGGACGAAAGTCGCGATCGGGCCCTCGATCAAGGACGGATTTTACTACGATTTCGAGCTTCCGGTTCCGGTTTCGGAAGAAGACCTGCCCAAAATCGAGGAAGAGATGAAGCGGCTTGCGCGGGAAGCCCTCCCGGTGGAGCGGCTTGAGATCCCCCGGGAGAAACTGATGGAAAAATACAGGGCCGCGGGGGAAGTCTACAAGGCGGAGCTTCTCGCGGATATCCCGGATGAAACCATTTCTGTCTATCGACAGGGGGATTTCGAGGACATGTGCCGAGGCCCCCACGTGCCGGACACTTCCTTCCTCCGGCACACGAAACTTCTCTCGGTCGCGGGGGCCTATTGGCGCGGCGATGAGAAGAATCGCATGCTCACGAGAATTTACGGCACGGCTTTTGCCGACAGGGAAGCTTTAGAGGCTCACATCAAGAAAATGGAGGAGGCCCGCCGGAGAGATCACCGGAAGCTCGGAAAAGAACTGGATTTGTTCAGTATCCAGCCGGAGGGGCCAGGATTCCCCTGTTTTCACCCCAAAGGCATGGTGATTTTGAATACCCTGATCGATTTTTGGAGGCGGGAGCATGTCCGGCGAGGATACTCCGAGATCCGGACCCCCCTGATCCTCGATAAGGACCTTTGGGTCCGCTCGGGCCATTGGGACCATTACAAGGAGAACATGTACTTCACGGAAATCGACGAGAAGCCCTACGCGATCAAACCGATGAACTGTCCGGGCGGTCTTCTGGTCTACAAGAGCTCGCTGAAAAGCTACCGGGATTTGCCGCTGCGGATGGCGGAACTCGGGATCGTCCACCGCCACGAACGGTCCGGAGTCCTTCACGGCCTGATGAGGGTGCGATGCTTCACCCAGGATGACGCGCATCTCTACGTTACCCCGGCCCAGATCAAGCAAGAGATTCTCGGGATCATGGATCTGACCCGCTACGTCTATCGAGATGTGTTCGGATTCAATTATCATGTGGAGTTGTCGACGCGCCCGGAAAAGGCCATGGGCAGCCTCGAGATGTGGGAAAGAGCAGAAACCGCCCTTGAAGAGGCATTGAAGGAAAGCGGAGTCCCGTACCGCGTGAATCCCGGAGACGGAGCCTTTTACGGTCCAAAGATCGATTTCCATCTGGAGGACTGCATCGGAAGGACCTGGCAGTGCGGGACCATCCAGCTGGATTTCCAGATGCCCGAGCGCTTCGACATCACCTACGTCGGGGCAGACGGGGGCCAGCACCGGCCGGTCATGCTTCATCGGACCGTCTTTGGAAGCCTTGAGCGGTTTCTTGGAATTCTGATCGAGCATTTTGCGGGAGCCTTTCCCTACTGGATTGCCCCGGTTCAGGTGAAGGTCATCCCCGTGAAACCCGAGCTGGAAGAATACGCGAAAGAGATGGAGGCCAGGGTAAAAGCCTGGGGTGTGCGCGTCGAGCTCGACCTGAGGGATGAGAAGCTCGGAAAGAAAGTCCGGGATGCACAGGTTCAAAAAGTCCCCTACATGGCGGTTCTCGGCGAAAGGGAGATGGCGGAGAAAACCCTGTCGGTCCGGGATCGTTTGCTGGGAGACTTGGGAACGATGACTCTTGAGGCTTTCAAGGAAAAACTGGATTTGGAGTTTGACCCCCGGCACTGAAAGGCTTGTGGAATCAAGCAAACTGTGGTATATTCCGCCGGTACGCTTGAGAGAAGAAGAGGGCCCACCTCTCACCTGAAGACGCCAAAATGGCTGTTGTCGGGTTTCAAGCCGATTCAAGTGCGGGTTCAATCGCAAGTGGATCAGGTCTTAGGGGGCCGCTCGAAGAGGCGGTCCCTTTTATTTTTAGCCGGAGGTGATGAGCTATAGCTACAAAACCGGATGAACCCAACGTGAACGAGGAGATCAGGGCTCAGGAGGTCCTTCTCATTGATGATCAGGGCGTCAAGGTGGGGGTGGTCCCAACGAGAGAAGCCCTGAAACTGGCTGAAGAGCGTCTGCTGGACCTGGTTGAAGTTGCTCCGCAGGCCACTCCCCCGGTCTGTCGAATCATGGACTACGGGAAGTACAAGTACCAGATTCAGAAACGAGACAAGGACGCTCGGAAAAAACAAAAGGTTCAGACCGTCAAAGAGATGAAGATGAGGCCCAAGATCGACGAGCACGATTACAACTTTAAAGTTCGGGCAATCCGGGGTTTTCTGGAGAGCGGACACAGAGTGAAGGTTTCTGTCTTTTTCCGAGGGCGGGAAATGGCCTTTCTCGACAGGGGAAAGGCGGTTCTCGAGAAAGTCGAAAAGGACGTGGCCGAATACGGTAAGGTGGAGATGGAACCGCGCATGGAGGGCCGTTACATGAGAATGATGGTTGCCCCCGTGCCGTCCACAAAAAAGCCGGCATCCAAAGCGGAGGGCTCGAAGCCGACCGAAGAAGGAGAAAACCGCGAATAGCTCCCCGAACCTGGGGGGCTGACAAAGCGCTGTTTCGAATCATACAAGGAGGGACTTGTTCAGATGCCCAAGATGAAGACGCATTCGGGGGCCAAGAAGCGTTTCCGCACGACCGGAACGGGGAAGGTTACGTACCAGAAGGGCGGAAGAAGGCATATCCTGGAATCGAAAAATTCCAAGAGGACGCGTACCTTGCGCAGGAAGGGCTACCTTTCAGGGGCGATCGAGGATCGCGTGAAAGTCCTTCTGGTTAGCCGTTAAGTCTGACCCGTCGTTCCAGAAACCGAAAGAGGAGTGATCTCCCATGGCAAGGGTAAAGGGCGGAAGCGCCAGTAACAGCAAGCGGAAAAAACTCTTCAGCATCACCAGGGGCTACTGGGGAAGAAAAAAGAACGTCTACCGGCGTGCCCGCGAGGCGTTCCTCCGCTCAATGACGAACGCTTTCCGGGATCGGAAGGCGAAAAAGCGGGAATACCGGAAGCTCTGGATTATCCGCGTCAATGCGGCAGCCCGAATGAATGGTATGTCCTACAGCAGCTTCATGCACGGATTGAAATTGTCGGGGATTGAGCTGAACAGGAAAGTCCTTGCGGATATGGCCGTCAACGACATGCCCGCTTTCGTCAAGCTGGTCGAAAAATCCAGGGAAGCACTGGCTCGTTAGTCCCCAGCTTTCTTTCTTTCAGGATCCGAAAGATCATAGGGTTCCTGCGCAAAACGGCGCAGGAACCCTATGATCTTTCGGATCCTTGGTTTTTCTGCGGGCAACGCTTGGTCTTTTTCGATATACTCTTTTAGAATTGCCATGGATGAGGGGGCGCTTGATGGGAAATGGCGTCGTCCATCAAAACGGGGGACGGATAGTTTACGCGACAACGAAACGATAAGCGGAAAGCATTGCGGGGAAAGCGGGAGGGATGGCAAATTGGACACGATTCATGCAAAAATCGAAAACATCCGTGAAAAGATGATGCTAGAACTGGGTTCCACAGGAAACAGCGAATCCCTGCAGGCTTTACGGGTTCGATACCTCGGGAAAAAGGGCGAGTTGACCCAGATGCTTCGCTCTCTAGGCAATTTACCGCCGGAAAAGCGACCCGCCGCGGGGCAGGCACTGAACCAGTTGCGCCAGGAAATCGAGGCCGCCCTTGACGCTAGGGCCCTTCTGATCGCGCGAGAGGAAGATGAGGCCAGGGAGGCCACGGACTTCGTCGATGTGACCCTTCCTCCCCGGGGAAGGGGATGGGGGGGCTTCCATCCAGTTGTCCAGACGATGAATGAAATCATCGATATTTTCGTCGGGATGGGCTTTTCCGTTGCTTACGGGCCGGAAATCGAGGATGATTTCCATAACTTCGAAGCCCTGAATATCCCTCCTCACCATCCGGCACGGGACATGCAGGACACGTTCTATCTGGACAACGGACGGCTCCTGCGAACACACACGAGCCCGGTGGAGGTCAGAGCAATGCTTCGATGGGGGGCCCCGCTGAGGATCATCGTCCCGGGCAAGGTTTACCGGAGAGACAGCGACCAGACCCATTCCCCGATGTTTCACCAGCTTGAAGGCCTTCTGATCGACGAGGACGTTTCCCTAGCCGATCTTAAGGGATGCCTGAACACGTTCGTCGGGGCGATTTTCGGGCGGCCACTGGACAGCCGTTTCAGGGCCAGTTATTTCCCTTTCACTGAACCCTCCCTGGAGATGGATGTCGAATGTTTTGCCTGTTCGGGAAGGAACCCGTCCTGCAGAATCTGTAAGGGAACGGGCTGGCTTGAAATCCTTGGTTGCGGGATGACGCATCCGAATGTCCTCCGCTACGGCGGCATTGATCCTGACCGATACAATGGTTTTGCCTGGGGGATGGGGCCGGATCGGGTCGCCATGCTGAAGTACGGCTTGACCGACCTGAGGGTGCTGTTCGAGGGGCATGGATCATTCCTGACAGGGGGAGGGTACTGAATCATGCGGATCTCCTGGAAGTGGCTCAACGAATTCTGCAAAATCCCGCTTTCTCCCGAAGAGGCTGCCGAGAGGCTAACCGTGACGGGCTGCGAGGTGGAAAACATCGAACGTCCGTGTTCCGCCCTGAAAGGGTTGGTCGTCGGAAAGATCGAGAGGCTCCAGATCCATCCCGAACGCCCCGATCTTTTCTTGGCCGAGGTTGATCTCGGCGGGCCGCGTGCCCAGTGTGTGACGGCTGCGCGAAACCTCCGGGAGGGGGATACCGTTCCCTACGGCGCGCCAGGAAGTGTGATCGCGGACGGGACGGTTCTCGGAAAGCGGACGTTCGATTCCGTCGTCAGCGTCGGAATGATGCTTTCGGCAGAGGAGATCGGTCTTCCCGGGATCGCTGATGAATTCGGCATCCTGAGATTGCCGGCTCATTTGACTGCCGGAGAGGATCTACTCAAAGCCCTGAACCTCGATGACTGCATCCTGGAAATCTCGATTACCCCAAACCGCGGGGATCTCTTGAGCCTGATGGGGCTTGCCCGGGAATGCTACGGAGTGATCGAGGGTTCAACCCTCGAGAAGCATGAGCTTAAGCTGCCCCGGATCGGAGATCCCCGATCCATTTCCTGGGAAGGAGTGACCCTAGAGGATCCTGGATGTCCGTTGTATGGCCTTTCGTTTGCCCCTTCTGTGCAGATCGGGCCCTCCCCGATGGAAACCCGGATCCGACTGGCCTTTTCCGGGATCCGGTCAATCAACAATATTGTCGATGCGACGAACTACATCATGTTGGTAACGGGACAGCCGCTACACGCATTCGACCTGGACCGGCTTCCGGCAAGGGAGATCACGGTGCGCGGAGCGAGGGAAGGGGAGCGTTTTAGAACGCTGGACGGGCAGGATCACACACTTGCAGAAGGGGACCTGTTGATCACCAGCGGAGGCCTCCCAGTGGCCCTCGCCGGGGTCATGGGGGGAGAAAACAGCGAGATCACGGCGGAAACGAAATCCGTCGCCTTCGAGTCGGCCTTCTTCGAGCCGCTTCGAGTCAGTCAGACTGCGCGAAGGCTGGGCATGGGGACGGAAGCGTCCTACCGGTTCTCCCGAGGAGTAGATCCCAGCCGGGTCTTGCCGACCCTGTCCTGTCTCTACGAGTATCTTTTGAAAGATACAGCCCGGCATCATGTCGAGGAAAACGTCCGTGTCGTATCGACGAGATCCTGGGAGAAGCGGAGGATTTCCTTGTCCAGGAGGAAAATGCACCGGGTTCTTCTTTGGGACGACCTGGAGCAGGCCTCGAAAATCCTGCAGAAGCTCGATTTGCGGGAAATCTCCGCAACAGACGAAAAGCGGGTCTTTGAGATCCCGACCTCCCGGGCCGATCTGTACATCGAGGAGGACTTGATCGAAGAAGTCGGTCGCTTGAGGGGGTACGAATCGGTCCCCTCACGGATTCCTCCCCTCCTTCATGGGACTGGCAGAGTGGGGGAGGAAGTGGAGGCCCACCGGAGGATCCGCGTTGCTGCCATGTCCAGGGGGTACCTGGAAATCGTAACCTATAGCTTTATCAATCCCAAGTGGATGGATTGGCTTCGGATCCCGGAAGGGGACCCCAGATCCCGCGGTTTCCGGCTGACAAACCCCATCAGCCAGGAACAGTCCCTGATGAGGACGACTCTCTTGCCCGGGCTTTTGCAGGCCCTGCAGACGAACCTGCGTTCGGGGTGGAAGGATCCGATTCGGCTTTTTGAGGTCGGGCGCGTCTTCCTGCCTGGAGAAGAAGGGGAGGACCATCGGGAGAGCTTGAGAATGGCCGGGGTCTCCTGGAACGGAAAGGAGCGGCGGGTTCTTCACGAGACATATCTGAAGGATGACGTTCTCAGCATAAAAGCCGATGTGATGGCGCTTTGCGGGAGCCGCGGGCAGATCCCTGGTTTCTCTACGGGACATGAACCGTTCGGACATGCCGGGCAGACGGCTCAGGTGAGCCTGGAAGGGAAGCCATGCGGATACTTGACCAGCATCAAGCCTGGAATCTTACGGGAACTGGAGATCCCGGGTCCGGTTTTCGCCTTTGAGCTGGAGATCGAATCTCTTTTGCCGGAAAAAGGGTTCCGCTTCGGCCAGGTGGTTCGCTATCCGGCCGTGTATAGGGATATTTCCCTGATTGCGCCGGTGAACAAGCCCGCCGCGTCGGTCGAGGAGGATCTTCGCCGGCTTGGAGGAACGCTGTTGCGCGAGCTGGTCCTTTTTGATGTGTATCAAGGGCCCGGAATTCCTGAGGGAACGAGAAGCCTCGCCTTTTCTCTGGCTTACGGAGATCCGGGCCGGACACTCAGGGACGAAGAGGTGGATGCGATCCACGAACAGCTTCGGCGGAACCTGTCGGCAAAGGGGTATGTCTTGAGATAGAAACGGTCATTCCGTGGCGGTGGGAAGATCCCGTTTGCGAAAAACAGCGCCCGGCAGACAGGGGATTCAGTGAGACTTGGAAGGAAAGTTTGAGGGAATCTTCACATGGGGCAATTTTCGGCGATAGACTTGATCTTGGGGGCAATTTCGGTTTTCTGGATCGGAAAGGGATTCTGGATCGGGTTCTCCGGGGAAGTGTTTTCCCTGCTGGGGATTCTGGCAGGTCTCCTGATCGCTTTCAAATGGAGTAGCGCCCTTGCCCATTTCCTTCTTGGAGTGTCTTGGACCCCTCGGATTTCCGAGGGGTTTTTAACCGTTTTATCTGGCGTTCTTCTGTTTTGTGTTTGTAATCTTACCGCCACCTGGATTTGCAGGCTGACTCGAAAGGGGTTGAAGGCCGCCCGCCTTGGGGGGCTGGACCGATTCCTGGGAGCCCTTGCGGGCGGATTGAAGGCTACGCTCCTGATTCTTTTCTTATTCGGTTTCTTCCATCTCAGCTTCGGCGAAACCCCGCCACAGTGGATGGAGGAAAGCCGCCTGTTGGAGGTTGCGGCCCGGGCTTGGCCGGAAACGGAGAAAATCCTTGAAGAATGGAAGATCCTGGAGATGAAGGGATTCCTTTCCATTCCGTCGGAACCTAGACCATGAAACCCTTAAACCGGTTTACCGAAAACGCCCTAGAGCTCCGGAAAATCCTCCAGATCATCGGGAAACACTGCCGGAGTGAGCTGGGAATCAAAACCCTGCACGGGATCCTCCCGGCGCAAGACCGAAAACAACTGGATCTTCGTCAGGCGCTCCTTCGAAACGTCCTCCGTTACCGGGAGATCGAGGGAGACTTCCCCTGGGATTCACGGATTATTCCGGTCACAGTCCTCCTTGAAGAGGCGAAGTCCAGCGCCCTGATGTCCGGGGAAGATCTCGTCCATGTCCGGGACCTGCTTGCACTCGCCACGGAAGTGAAAAATGAAATTCGCCGCGTCCAGGAACGTTTCACCGAATTGGAGCAGATCGGGAGGAGAATCCGGGATTTTTCAGCGGAACTTGCCTTGCTCGATGTCCTGGATGAGGAAGGATCCCTTTACGATCACGCTACCCCGCAGCTGAGAGAAATCCGGAACCGCATCGAATCCTTGAAAGCGACGACGAGAAAAACAGGGCAGGCTCTTCTTAACGATCCCGTAACCTCCAACCTGTTACAGGACCGGGTCCTGAGCTTCCGAAACGGTCGATTTGTGGTTCTCGTCAGAGCCGAAAACATCTCCTCCTATCCCGGGATCGCCATCGACCGAAGTGGTTCGGGAAATTCCTTCTACGTGGAACCGTACCGTCTGGCTGCCCTGAACAACCGGCTATCGGCCGCAATGGAGGAGGAGCGGCAGGAGGTTTTTCGTATCCTTCGAAAGATGACCCTGAAGCTCCTGGAACGGGAAACGGCGATCGCCGAGGCCGAATCGGCCCTTGGCAGCCTGGACCTGGTTTGTGCCGAAGCTGAAATGGTTGAAAAGGGTGGCTGGCATTTACCCGAAATTTCCCTTTCTCCGGGTTTTCGCTTTCGCGGGCTTGTTCACCCGCTATTGGGCGAAAAAGCGGTGCCAATCGACATCGCCTGCGGGGATGACTTTCGTGTTCTTGTGGTGACCGGGCCCAACACGGGGGGCAAGACGGTGGCCCTGAAGACCGTTGGGGTTGCTGTCATTCTTTCCTGGATGGGGTTGCCGATCTCGGCAAGCGAGGGATCGGTCGTGGGCGAAATCGATTCCGTGTACGTGGATGTGGGCGACGAGCAAAGCATTGAACAGAACCTCTCAACCTTTAGCGCCCATGTGAAAAACATCGTTTCGATCCTGATGGAGACGGGGCCGGGATCCCTTGTGCTCCTTGACGAGCTGGGATCGGGCACGGATCCCCAAGAGGGGGCAGCCCTGGGAATTGCCCTGCTTGAGGCCTTCAGGGAGAAGGGAGCACTCGTTCTGGCCACCACACACCATAATTCCATCAAAACCTACGCTCTCACGACTCCCGGGGTGGAAACGGCCAGCATGGAATTCGATGCGGTTTCCTTGAAACCGACGTTTGCTCTTCTTATGGGAATACCCGGGAAAAGCAACGCGCTTCTCATTGCCGAGAGGCTGGGAATGCCCCCGGCGGTGATCGAGCGGGCCAGGGCCAACCTGCGAGGCGAGGATGTTTCTGCCGAAGAATTGATCGGTCAGCTTCAGGAAAAACGCGCCGTCCTGGAAATCGAAGCCCGGAACCTGGCGGAAGAGAGAGCTCGGCTTATCGCAGCCAGGCAATCCCTGGAAAGCCGGATTTCGCGGTTCGAGGCGGCAAAGGAGGATCGATTGAAAGAAGCGGATCGGGAGGCAGGGAAAATCGTCAGGGAAGCCCAGGAGGCTGCGCGGGAACTCCTCAGGAGCCTTGAGAGGTCGAAAACGGTTCCAGCGGCTCATCGGGCGATCAACGCCAAGGGCCGGGATCTGGAAAAGATCCGTAAAGAGGCAGAAATCCGAGAAGAAAAACGCATTGAAAAACGTTCCGTGAAGGCGGAAGGAATCCGCCTTCAGCCGGGAGATACCGTTCAGATGGTGGATTCATCCGTGAAGGGAATCGTCGAAAGCGTTTCCGGGGAAAAGGTCACCCTCGTTGCCGGCTCATTCCGCATGGAGGTCCCCATGAACAGGCTGAAAAAAGCGGGGGAGGCACTGTCCAAAACAAAGCCGGAGATTTCAGTGAAGACCATCCGTCCCGTCGGGATCCCGGGATCAATCATGATTCGGGGGATGACCGTCGATGAAGCGTTGCCGGAAGTGGAAAGGTATCTCGACCAGGCCTACCGGGCGGGCTACGATCAGGTTGCCGTCATTCATGGGAGGGGCACGGGGACATTGCGGAAGGCAGTCACGGAACTTCTGAAAACCCTTTCCTACGTCAAGGAGTACCGGTTGGGCGAACATGGAGAAGGCGGGTACGGAGTAACGATCGTGACCTTTTCAAGATAGACCGAGGAGGGGCTTTTCATGGAAGAGGGCTTTTTCAACCTGAAATCCTTGAGAGAGCAAGTTTACGAATATCTCAAGATCCAGCTCAACGAGGGGAAGCTGGAGCATGGGGCTTTCCTGAACCTGAACGCGATCAGTGCCGAAATGGGGATCAGCAAGACTCCCTTGAGGGATGCGCTCTTCCAGCTTGAAGCGGAAGGATTCGTGACAATCTATCCTCGAAGGGGAGTGAAGGTGAACACCCTTACGCTGGAAAAAATCCGAAATATCTACCAGATTTTGGGGGGGCTCGAGGGAGCTGTCCTGGTGGAAGTCGCATCGAAGTTCCGGAAAAAGGATGTTGACGCCATGCGTCAGTTCAATGAAGAAATGAAAGACGCTCTCCGGCGGAACGACTTTGAGCGGTTCTACTCGAGGAACCTTGATTTTCACAACGCCTACCTGGAGCTGTCGGAAAATACCGATCTTCTGAGGACCGTCCGGATCCTGAAGGAAAGGCTTTACGAATTCCCCCGAAGCAAGGGGTTCCTGAAGGAATGGGAAGTCGAATCGACCGGAGAGCATGACCGGATCATCGAATTTCTCGCAAAGGGGGATTTCAACGGGGCGGCAGATTATATCCGGGACGTTCACTGGTCTTTCGCGGTCCAGGAAAGATACATCCGCAAATATTATTTCGGCTTGGCTGCCCAGACTGCCGAGCGTTAAGCTTTGTCCCTGCAGGCCTGATGGAACAGGGCAGCAGCCTTGGGCCGGTCGGCCCAAGGCTGCTGCCGTTTTTTTTATTTCCCGATGTCCAAGCGGGGCATGGCCCTGGCGGAAGGGCAGAGAGCCAACCCACCCCGGGCGGTGCATCGGAGTTCCTCTGGAAGCATTCTTCCGACACTGTCTACGGCGGCCAGGGTTTCTTCCAGCGGAACCGGGTTTTCGTACCCTCCCAGAACCAAGTCTGCACAGAGGAAGGCCATGGATGCGAGAGCGGCATTCCTGCTGTGGCAGGGGATTTCAACAATTCCCTGCACCAGGTCGCAAACCGACCCCATGATGTTCTGGAAAACCGTTGCCGCCGCATCGCAGGCCTGCCGCGCAGTTCCCCCTGCGGCTTCAACGACCGCAGCGGCTCCCATGGCTCCAGCGGCCCCGATTTCAACCTGACAGCCGCACACCTCCGCCGCGAAGGTACTGACCCTGTCCAGGGCCTGTCCTACCGCTCCGGCTGCCCACAAGGCATCGAGAACTTTCTCCTTTGAAATTCCGAAATCCAGGATCAGAGTGGAAAGGATCCCCGGTAGCACTCCTGCGGATCCCCCGGTGGGCGCCGCACAAACGACACCGCCGGATCCGTTAACGTGCATGGCTGCCATTGCCCTTGCGGCGGCCCTCAGGTGCGGTCCACCGAGGAAAAGACGCCCTTTTGACTCCGCGTCCAAGATTGAAGATGCCATCGGGCGCAGAAGTTTCATCCCTCCCGTCATCGAAAGTCCTGAATCAACGGCGTTGAGCATGACGACCAGGCGCTGCTCCATTTCTCTGGAGAGCTCCTGGCGGGGGATTCCCAGCAAGGCTTCTTCGTTGGCCAGTGCGGCCTTTCCCAGGGACCACCCCCCTTCTTCGGCCAACCGAAGAAGAGCCTGGGTATCCTGAAAGAGATCGGTTCCTTTCAAGGGGGCCATGACCGGCCTGGATTGCCGGATGAGGGCTTTCGAAGAAAACTGGCGAAGGCGGGAAAGAAGGAGCTCATCCGGCGATTCGCAGGCGGAAACGTGGAAAAAGCGGGAGGAGCCCCCGGCTTCATAATGGGCCGATGGATCCCAGCTTTGAAGGAGCTCGAGCACCAGTTCCGCAGGAACGTCCATTGGAGTCTCTAGCAGGAGTTCATGACGGTCTCCACGAATCAGAACCGGGTGTCCCTCAACGGAGGCGATTTCGATGGATCCACCTCCTACCGAGCGGGCATGAAGCGAGATTTCTTCCCCGCTTTCTCCCCGCAGAAACAAAAATAGGCTGTTTGGATGATCCGCTTCCGGGAAAGGGGTCAGCTCGAAGCGGGCCTGAAGTCCCATCTCGGGGGCCAACTCGAGCATCCGGGGGAAACGTTCGTCCGTAAGAGGGATGTCGAGCAGTCCTGACAGGAGGGCCAGATCGCTACCCTGGTCATGGTAGCAGACGGACAGAGAACTTGATGGATGAATCAGGAAACGAGCCATTGTCGGCTTTGATCCCAGCAGGTCCCTGGAAATCCTGCCGATTCGCCAGGGGCCCGCGGTGTGGGAACTGGAAGGTCCCCTCATAATGGGGCCAATAACGTGATTCAGGATACTCACTCTCTTCAATCTAAATCCCCCTCTTCGTTGGTGTGGCGTCTCTTCCTCTCCCTTTGGGATGGACCTTCTTCTTCCCATGGTTTTCCCCCTCCAATCATAGACCTGTTGACAGAGGCAGGACCTTTCGCCTAGGATAACTCTATCCTAGATCAAGATATGTGATGTATTAGATACCTTTAGTTCATCTTTTTCGTCAAGCCGATTGAATCTCCCTCACCCGTTTCCGAGGAACGATGTGAACCCATCGAGAAGAGGAGGTGAATCGATCCCGCCATAAGGATCTGTGAGCACCAGCAGGCAGTCCGTGTTGCAGGCAGCAAAAATTCGCCCACAGAAAGGAGTCACCGATCCATGACCAAAACCAGAAAGTCCCTGTTGCTCTCCGCCCTTCTTTTCGTTTCCCTCTTTGCCCTAATGGCGAGTTCCGCCCTGGCTGCTCCGGCCGTTACCCTGAAGTTCGCCGGACAATCCCCGGCCGATCACCCGGCCTCGATCCTGATGAACGAGATCGCAAAGGAAGTTGCCCAGAAAACCAATGGCCGCATCGAGATCAAGGTCTACCCGGCCAACCAGCTAGGTGACTACACCCTCGTCTACGAGGAGCTCATCAAGGGAACCATCGACATGTCCTGCACCTCCGTCCCCAGCCAGTTCGATCCGCGGCTGGAATTGGTCTACATCAACGGTTTCGTCAAGGGATACGGGGATGTCAAGAGGGTTTTCTCCCCCAACGGCTGGCTTTTCAAAAAGATGGATGAACTGAACAGCCGGCTCGGGGTCAAACTCGGCGGCTTCTTCATCGAGGGAATGATCGGGACTGCCACGACGAAGCCAGCTGCCTCTCCCCTCGATCCAAAGGTCAAGAAGGGCGTCCTGATCCGGGTCCCCAACATGGACGTTTATAAGCTTGCCGCAGAAGCCATGGGATACCGGACGGTTACCATTCCCTACGCAGATGTCTACCAGGCCCTGCAGACCGGCGTCGCCGAAGGAGTTAACGGATTCTCCGTCGTGGCCGCCTACACCATGCTTCGCGATGTCATCAAGTACTGGTACATGACGAACTATTCTCTCGAATGCCTGAACTACATGATCAGCGGGAAGACCTGGGCAAAGCTCTCCCCCGCAGACCAGAAGATCCTCCAGGAAGCCATCAACCATGCGGCTGCAAAGAGCATCACGCTTGCAAAACAGTCTGACGAAAAGTACATGCAGCTGATGCGGGACAAAGGCATCAAGGTCTACACCTACAGCGAGAAGGAACTGATCCCGATCGCCAAGGCCTGCGCCAGCACCTGGCCGATGCTCGAGAAGAAGATGACCAAGGAACTGATCGACGAGTTCCGGAAGGAACTGGCACCGAAATAGACACATTGGTTCTAGAATGGACCCAAAGGGAGAGAGTCTCTCTTTGGGTCCATTCTGCTCAGTAGAAAGGAAAAAAGCCCTTCGCAGGGAATCTAGTTTTTTAGAGGGGAGATCTGTCCCGTGCCTCAGTGTAGTGATGCGATAGAGGAAAAACCGGGGATGATGAAGCCCCGGAATCTATTCGACAAGATTGTGGTGAATGGTTTTTCAGCCGTCACACTGGTCATGTCCATCCTGCTGACAATCCTGATTGCGCTGGCGACCTTCATTCGTTATGTCATCCAGGGCGATCTTTACGGATACGAAGAGTGGGTTAAGCTGTTTGCCTTCTGGCTGTATTTTTCAGGTGCTGCGATCGGCGCATTCAACCGGACCCACGTTTCGGCAGACCTAGTGCAATCCTATGTCCCCGAAGGCGTTCTGAAACGGCTTCTCGTTTTCCTTAAGGACCTCATCACCGTCGCGGTAACATTGCTTTTTGTCTGGTACGGCTACGGGTTCTTCATGTTTGGCTTCAGAGGTCCTCTAGGAACGGGCATCGCGCTGCCCAGAACAACGATCTGGCAGATTCCGCTTTGGACTTCCTATTTGGCGATTTTCCTGGGGTTGATCTTTATGGCCTTTTACTTCACCCGGGATCTTTTCCTGAGTGCGAAGGCCCTTTTTGAGGGAGGACGCAAATGATTTATGTTGCGATTGTCATCCTTCTTGCCACCCTTGTTCTCGGAGTTCCCGTCCCGGTCAGTTTCATGGCCAGCGCGGCCTGGCTCCTTTTCTTCGGAGGGCCGGAAGGGGCGGGTTACGAAGCGAGCCAACTCCTTCCTTACGCTTTCGCCCAGATTAACTCGGTATCCCTGATCGCCATCGCCATGTTCATCATGGCGGGGGGGATCATGGAACGTGGAAAGATCGGAGAAAAACTCATCGACCTCGTGGACGTTTTCGTGGGACACATCCGGGGAGGCCTGGGGATCGTAGGGACCATCTCCTGCGCGGTTTTCGGGTCGATCTCAGGGGCTGCTTGTGCGACCCTCTCCTGCATCGGGACGATTATGTTCCCGAGGCTGGAGGCGGGGGGGTACCCGAGGGGGCACTCCGCTGCGCTCATGGCGAACGCCTCTCTCTTGGGGCTACTGATCCCGCCGAACGCCACACTGATCATCTTCGCGTGGCTGAGCGGCCAGCCAATCCTGGCGTGCTTTTTGTCCACGGTTATGCCGGGGATCGTGACGATTATCCTGATCAGTGTCGTAAACATGTGGCTTTTGCGCAACAACAAGGAAGTCCTCGTGGCCCGCAAGCGAACCACAGCAGAAAAGTGGGAATTGTTTAAGACACGTGGGAAGCTCGCCATCCCGGCCCTCATGCTTCCGGTCATCGTCCTCGGGGGGATCTACGGTGGCATCATGACCACAACGGAAGCGTCCGCCATGGCGGTTCTCTACGCCATTCCGGTGGGAGTCCTTGTCTACAAGGGGATGAAATGGCGGGAAGTCATCGGTCCGCTCGTGGAATCGGCCGTGACGACGGGTGTCATCATGGCCATGCTCTTTTCCGTCTCCATGCTGAGCCGCCTCTACCTTTTGGAGGACCTCCCGTCAAGGCTTTTGGCCCTTTTTCGAGCCGTTTCGGAAAACCGCTGGGTAATTCTTTTCATGATCAACGTCTTCCTGGTGATCATGGGGATGCTCATGGACGATATCAGCGTCGTGGTGCTGACTACCCCGATCATGATGCCGATTATCATGGAGCTGGGCTTTAACCCGATCCACTACGCGGCGATCATCGGGGTTAACACTGCCCTGGGGTGCATCACGCCGCCTGCGGCACCGGTGTTGTACCTGTCAGGTCGGTTGAGTAAGACGCCCATAAACGAGATGATGACCCCCGCCCTGTACTTCATGCTACTCTGCTGGGGGCCCGTGCTGCTCTTCACCAGCTACGTTCCGAAACTGGTTCTGTTCCTTCCCCACATTGTCCTGGGGACCCCCTGGTAGGCAAGGAATGTTTTACCGGAACCTGTTTGCCGCACTCTGTTTTCTTTTCCTGGCTTTGGGGGTTGTTCTCCATTCACCGCATGCCTTCTGGGCAAGCCTGATGTGCGGGGCTTTTTCCCGTACGGCGGTGAAGAAGAAGTGGCCCGCGCCTCCTTTCGCCGAGAAGCTTTTCCTCAAGAGGCAGACTTAAGGGGAATCTCGGAATGACAGAACCCCGTCCGCTACGGACGGGGTTCTGTCATTCCGAGTGGATGTCAGGTTTTTCCACTTCGTCCCCGTGGCTAACGATGACGGATATGTCCGAAACCCTTGTTTTCCCAGTACCCAAGGGCTCCCGAGGGCATGCGGAAACGGCGCATACAAGCGGCTGCAGGGCTGTTAGGGTCAGGTGATCTCCCGGTTTTGAGACAGGGGGCAAACGGACGAGGGTCCCGTCGGTTTCGAAGCGGGTATTCCCGAAGACGTTCAGAGGTTCTGGAACTTGATTGCGGGGAATCTCCCAGGGGGCTAGGGCTCCCTTGAAATTGCCGATGCAGCTGTGGTGATCATCGGTCCCCCCCACCCAAGAGTCACACGCAGGCATCAGGAAATCGTGCGTGGGCGCCGTGTTCTCAGTCACCTCGAGAAGCGGACGAAGCAAGTTGGATCGAAGCCTGTCCTTCACCCTGATGCTGACTGAATTCAGTGCAAGGCGAGTGTGTGCGGGGGAGAGGAATTCGGAAAGTCGATCCCTGTAGAAAGCCACAAAGACACAAACCTGCCCTCCCTCAACGTCAATGAGTGTGATCCGATCCCCCTTTTCGATTTCAAAAGCCCTCGCGTATCCTCCCGGCACCAGAATTTCCTTTCTGTAATAGAGGAATCCCTTCATTTATCCCGTACGCTCCTTCGTCATGGTTCAACTGTTATTGCATTATACGTCACCAACGATGGCTGAGCCCGAGATTTTCGCGTTGACGATAGCCGGTAATCGTGGTATTTTTTCCGCGCACGGTGCGTGTCCGTAGCTCAGCTGGATAGAGTGTTGGCCTCCGGAGCCAAAGGTCGCGGGTTCGAATCCCGCCGGGCACGCCATAAAGCGATAAGAAGACCAGGAAACGTCAGCTTCCTGGCCTTTTTTCTATTCAGGAAGCGCATAAGCGGGCTTGGCGGGGAGGCGTGGACATGGGAAATAACTGGAAGAAAAAGTTCCAGGAGCTCGGTATGGCGCTTGAAGAGCAGGGAAACGAAGTTCTTGAAAGAGTGAGCGAGGAAGCCTTGGCCATCGGGAAGCAGGCGAAAGCTTCCCTCAGCCGGGCAAGGAAGAAGACAGAGGAGATCCTGAATTCCATTCAAGAGATCGAAGAGATCAAGGCCCGTCTCGATACGATCGAAAACGATCAGCAACGGCTTTCGAAGCTGGTCTCGGAGCTTGCGCAACAGATGAAAGCAATCCGTGGGGAAAGTCGGCAACGAACGCAGGCAGAAGAGGGGGAGAACGAATGACAGTGCCGTCGGACATCGAAATCGCGCAGGGAGCGAAGCTGCTGCCGATCGGGGAGATCGCGGAGAAGGCGGGGATCCCGGAGGAGGTCCTGATCCCCTACGGGAAGACGAAGGCGAAGGTCGACCTGAACTTCATGAAGGAGCTGGAGGGTCGGCCGGACGGGAAGCTGGTGCTGGTGACGGCCAC
>Ga0208826_1000407_pt1 | contig 46276 bp, 29 predicted proteins | sample AD_UKC115_MetaG_FD_184451 | JGI IMG/M metagenome (GOLD analysis project Ga0208826, IMG submission 184451) | Active sludge microbial communities of municipal wastewater-treating anaerobic digesters from Hong Kong - AD_UKC115_MetaG (SPAdes)... | ecosystem: Engineered > Bioreactor > Anaerobic >... | reverse complement strand
ACGTTTTTTTTCTTTTGATATGGCTGGTAGAATTTCACAAAAAGTGAACACATTAACACACGCAGTTCTTTGAATATCTTGTCTTGGATATTTATTTGCTTTGAGTGAGATATGAAACAAAAATGATTGAATAAATTCAACTAATTAATACAATTTTTTGGAGGCACTACCGACTATCGTTCAAAAATGGAAAATGAATTTAGAAAAGAGTTTGAAGTTGGTGAGTTAACAAATCGAAATTGTAGGACAGTGAAAGTGTTTTAACTGATTATCAATAGCAACAAGTAAATAAAAATAAAATGCAAAGTAATAAAAGCAAAAGGATTCTTGTTGTCTGATAAGCCGAAAAAACAAGTGCAGAGACGATGTAGAGAAAATCTTCTGTTACAAAAAATTTGTAATTTTTTACCAACAGGCAGATGAATGTTAGTTTTAACGGGATTTCCTTTCAAAAATGGTATATTTTATGCATAACAAATTGATTATTACCTGTTTAATATATTTTTTTAAAATAATTTCTTGCTTACCATGTAATTATTAGTTGTTTATCACATATTGTTTTATTTTTTATAAGCATACAAAAAAATTCAATAAAATAACCTTGTTAAAAGAAAAAAAATAGTATTTTCCTTGCGTACATTAAATTTGCTGGAATGTTCTTAAAATCCGATTAGTATTGGTTCTCAGTTCATTTTTTACAAAATTTGAGAAGGAACGTTCGTTTTAAAATAAAAACAAATTAAAAAGGCTTCTGAGTGTTAATTTTTCCAGAAGCCTCTTTTTATTTTAAAAATTTTTATTATTCATAATCGCCCATGCCTGGCATTGGTTGCTGTACAACTGGGGCAGGCTCTTTTTTCTCAGTGATTACACATTCAGTAGTTAAGAACATGCCTGCAATCGAAGCAGCATTTTCAAGTGCAATACGTGCAACTTTTGCTGGGTCCAATACTCCGGTTTCATAGAAATTCTCAAAGTTTTCTGTACGAGCATTGTATCCAAAATCATCTTTTCCTTCTTTGATTTTATTTACAATTACTGCACCTTCTTTTCCAGCATTTGCTACAATTTGACGAAGTGGTTCTTCTATCGCACGTTTTACAATTTCAATACCAGTGTTTTCGTCTTCATTTTCTCCTTTAAGTTTTTCAAGAGCTTCAATAGCACGAATATAAACAACTCCACCACCAGGAATAATACCTTCTTCTATTGCAGCACGGGTGGCGCTCAATGCATCTTCTACTCGATCTTTCTTCTCTTTCATTTCTATTTCGGAAGGAGCACCCACATATAACACTGCTACACCTCCCGCTAATTTAGCTAAACGTTCTTGCAGTTTTTCACGATCATAATCAGAAGTTGTATTGGCAATTTGTGCTTTAATTTGTTTAATGCGAGCTTGAATAGCTTCTTTTGAACCAGCTCCATTAACAATTGTCGTATTGTCTTTGTCAACTGTTATTTTTTCTGCTGTTCCTAACATATCCATCGTAGCCTTTTCAAGTTGAAGTCCTCTTTCTTCGGTAATAACTACACCACCAGTTAAAATAGCAATATCTTCCAGCATTTCTTTTCTGCGATCGCCAAAACCTGGAGCTTTAACAGCACAAACTTTCAATGAACCACGAAGACGATTAACCACCAAAGTAGTAAGAGCTTCACTTTCAACATCTTCGGCAATAATTAACAAAGGACGACCTGACTGAGCAACTGGTTCAAGGATAGGAAGCAATTCTTTGAAATTTGAAATCTTCTTATCATGGATTAAAATGTAGGGTTTTTCCATTTCCACCAACATTTTTTCAGCATTGGTTACAAAATAAGCGGAAATGTATCCCCGATCGAATTGCATTCCTTCAACTAATTCAATGGTCGTTTCAGTACCTTTAGCCTCTTCTATGGTAATCACACCTTCTTTTGAAACCTTACGCATTGCATCGGCAATTAATTTTCCTATTTCACGGTCGTTGTTAGCAGAAACAGTTGCTACCTGTTCAATTTTATTGTAATCGTCACCTACTTGTTTTGATTGGTTAGCTATGCTTTTTACTACTTCAGCTACTGCTTTGTCAATTCCACGTTTTAAATCCATTGGATTTGCTCCAGCAGTTACATTTTTCAAACCTACATTAACAATAGCCTGAGCTAAAACTGTGGCGGTAGTGGTACCATCTCCAGCATCTTCACTGGTTTTTGAAGCTACTTCTTTCAATAATTGAGCTCCAACATTCTTAAAAGGATCTTCCAATTCTATTTCTTTTGCTACGGACACACCATCTTTTGTTATAACCGGAGCACCGAATTTCTTTTCCATAATTACATTTCGACCTTTTGGTCCCAATGTTACTTTCACTGCATTAGCTAATTCGTCAACTCCTTTTTTTAATTGTTCACGAGCTTCAAGATCATATAAAATTACTTTTGCCATATTTCTTAAAATTTTAATGTTAATTCATTATGTTAGCATATAATTTAAAAATGAAAATTTTAGTTTAGCTTTTTTCTTAAAGAATAATTGCTAAAATATCAGATTGACGCATAATGAGATATTTTTCACCATCCCATTCCAATTCTGTTCCTGCATATTTCCCATATAAAACCGTATCACCAACGGCTACTGTCATTTCTTCATCTTTTGTTCCTTTACCAACAGCAATAACTTCTCCTTTTAATGGTTTTTCTTTTGCTGAATCCGGTATAATAATTCCACTTGAAGTTTTTTCTTCTACCGGTGAAGGTTTAACTAATACACGATCTGCTAAGGGTTTAATGTTCATATCTATTTAATTTTTAAATGGTTAATAAAATACAATAATTATTATTATGCAAATACCTTTAAAAAGAAAAACAATTTGTGAAATCTTTTTGCAAAATGTGTGCCCAAGACATTGTTGTCAGTTTTGACAGATAAATTTCTTTTTATGCAGAAACTTCACTCTGTCATCTTGTCATTTTGATAAGAAAAATTTATCAAATATATAAGCTTGTAAACATCATAAAGAACCAGCGAAGGACGAGAACTTGTCAGTTGTTTGTATAAGAATGAGCGGAGAAGAGGATAGATTATACCAATTATATTATTTAATTTTAACTTTTTCAAAGTGAGATAGTTATTCAATAATTTTGATTCTTGACGAAGAAAAGGGTATTCACCAGTTTGATAAAGAAAATATAAATTTCGAACCCCTTCTTCGGTTTTTTGAATAAAAATTTTATTATTATCTATACCTCTATGAATCAGTGGATTATCGATATGAATAAATTTATAACCCAATTTATGAAGCTGATGACCAAAAAGTGTATCTTCATGTCCATAGTTTAAAATGTTTTCATCAAACTTTACCAAATCAAAAATAGATTTAGAAATCATGAAATTAAACGCAGAAAAATTTGATTTCCTTTTTAATTCAAGCTTATTGCGTTCAAGTGCTGAACGCGATTCACGACATTTACCATATTTAAGTCGCAAACTATATTGAGGATCATTAAAATCATTGTCATAAGCCGTTCCTCCTATTACTATGCATTTTTCTTTACAAAAGGCTACATATTTTTGAAGGAAAGAATTGAAAAATATTTCAGCATCATTGTCAATAAATAATAAGTGATTATATTTTGCTTCTTCGGCTAATTTATTTCTTACCGCTGCTCTACCAATATTTTTCTCTAAAATAATATGTCGACAATTTGTCCATTTATTTATAATTTCATTTTCTTCAACAAAACATTGAGAGCCATCTTCCATTACAATAATTTCAAAATCAATATAAAGATTAATAGCTTGATTATGAAGCTCTTTTACAAGACTTGTGATATTATAATTATAGGTAGGAATTAAAATAGAAAGCATGATAAATTGCGAAACTGAAAAATTATTGATAATTGCGAGCTCCTCGACACAAAAATAGCTAAAATTTATGAAATAACTAACATCACAAAATTTAACTTTCCATAATTATCTATTTCCGCATAAACCATAGAAAATATATTAATTTTGTTCGTTGTTTAGTTTTTTCCCTTTTTAAAAGTGGCTGATAAATTTTAGTTATTTTTACTTAATCAGAATAGAAATCAATTTTTTAAACTTATAAATTACTGTTAATTAAAAAATTACAACATGTCGATTAAAGAAAATCTTAAAGAAATTCATAGTCAGTTACCTTCGTCTGTTCATCTGGTTTGTATATCTAAATTTCAGCCTGAAGCAGCTATCATGGAAGCTTATGACGCGGGAGAAAGAATTTTTGGAGAAAGCCGCACCCAAGAACTTTGTATCAAATATGAGAATTTACCAAAAGATATTCAATGGCACTTTATTGGTCATTTACAAACCAATAAAATAAAATATATATTGCCTTTTGTTGACTTGATTCACAGTGTTGATTCCTTGAAATTGCTAAATGAAATTAATAAACAGGCAGAAAAAATAAATAAAACTGTTAATTGTCTGCTTCAAGTCCATATAGCCCAAGAAGAAACAAAATTCGGTTTTAATCCAGATGAATTGATAAGATTGTTTAAAGGTGATGAATGGCAAAAATGGGCATATGTCAAAATTTGTGGATTGATGGGAATGGCAACTTTTACAGACAATACAACTCAAATCAGAAATGAATTTATAGGTTTAAAAAAATTATTCGATTTACTTAAAAATGAATATTTTAATAATAATGATTCTTTTTCAGAGCTTTCTATGGGTATGTCAAACGACTACTTAATCGCTGTAGAAGAAGGTAGTACAATGGTCCGATTAGGAACTTCTATTTTTGGTGAAAGAAAATGAAAATAGCTATTCTTTTACTATTTAAAAGTTCAACCAACAATAACATTTCTCTCAAAAATTCTAAAAAGTGACTTTATTACAAATTATTGAACAAAAAACTTTTTAAAACATAGACGAATGATAGCTTATTTTTTAAAATTCATAATAAAGGATAGTTTGAATTTATTAAAATCATTATCTTTGTGGTCAAATTTTAGATAGCATCATTCGTTATGATAGTAAAAATATTGTTTTTCCTTATTATTTTTTTTGTCGTAGCTGACTTTGTTTTAGAACGTTACTTAACCTATCTTAATATTCAATATTCCAAGCAAGAACTTCCTCCCATTCTTCAAAATATTTATGATGAAGAAAAATATAAAAAGCAACAGGAATATTTTCGCACCAATACCCGTTTTAGCATGTTAACAAGCACATTAAGTTTTGTTATCATTCTACTGATGCTTATTTTTGGTGGCTTCGGCTGGTTAGATAATCTTTTAAGAAAAATAACAGAACATCAAATTTTATTACCTCTTTTATATTTTGGAGTTTTATTTTTTGCCAGTGAAATAATTAATCTTCCTTTCGAATGGTATGATACTTTTGTGATTGAAGAAAAATTTGGCTTCAATAAAGTAACACCAAAATTATTTATTGTTGATAAAATAAAGGAAATTCTGCTTGCTGTTATAATTGGTGGCGGTATTTTAGCCGTTATTATTTGGATTTATACATTAACACCCAATTATTTTTGGCTATGGGCGTGGTTGGCTGTAACACTTTTTAGTTTAATTATGAATATGTTTTATTCAGAAATCATTGTGCCCTTATTTAATAAACAAACACCTTTGCCAGAAGGAGAATTAAGAACTGAAATTGAAAAATTTGCCTCAAAAGCAGGTTTTAAGCTATCTAATATTTATGTTATTGACAGTTCGAAACGAAGTACAAAAGCTAATGCTTATTTCAGTGGATTAGGCAGCAAAAAAAGAATTGTATTATTTGATACTCTTTTAAATAAATTAACCACAGAAGAAATTGTTGCTGTTCTTGCTCACGAAATTGGTCATTACAAACACAAACACACTCTTTATCAATTTTTGATTTCTTTACCTGTAAATTTATTGCTGTTCTTTTTGTTGGGTTATATTCTTAAAAGCGATATTTTTGCACAAGTATTGGGGGTAACTTCTGCTTCATTTCACATCAATATTATTGTATTTAGCTTATTATATGCACCTGTTTCGTTGTTGTTGGGTATTTTTTCGAATATTTTATCAAGAAAATTTGAATTTCAGGCAGATGCTTTTGCAGCTCAGCATGGTTATGCAAATTCTTTGCAAACAGGCTTAAAAAAATTATCTGAAACTTCATTAAGTAATTTAATGCCACATCCATTATATGTATTTTTTCATTACTCTCATCCGACTTTATATCAACGTTTAACAAAATTAACATCTTATACTTAATAAATTTAAATGTTTATGATAAACAACATTTTCTTTTTGTGTCCGGCTGCTGGAGTTTTAGCCCTACTATTTGCTTGGTATTTTTCTCATCAAATGATGAAAGCAAGCGAAGGAACTGTAACAATGAAAACCATTGCTAAATATGTACGAGAAGGGGCTTTTGCCTACTTAAAGCAACAATATAAAGTGGTTGCAATTGTTTTTTTGTGTCTTACTATTCTTTTTGCCATTATGGCTTATGGATTCAATATACAAAATCCATGGGTGCCTTTTGCTTTTCTAACAGGTGGCTTTTTTTCAGGATTAGCTGGTTACATAGGTATGAGAACTGCCACTTATGCTTCTGCCAGAGCAGCTAATGCTGCACAGCATTCATTGAATAGCGGATTAAAAATTGCTTTTCGCTCAGGAGCAGTTATGGGTTTAGTGGTTGTGGGACTTGGCTTGCTTGATATTTCTATTTGGTTTTATGTCTTACAATTCTTTATTGGTGCTTTAGATAACACAACAGATCTTGCCATTGCAGCCGATCCTTCTATGAAACTGATTATTATTACTACCACTACCTTAACTTTTGGAATGGGTGCTTCTACCCAGGCTTTATTTGCTCGTGTTGGTGGTGGAATTTTTACCAAAGCTGCTGATGTAGGTGCTGATCTTGTAGGTAAAGTAGAAGCTAATATTCCTGAAGATGATCCTCGTAATCCAGCAACCATTGCTGACAATGTAGGGGATAACGTTGGTGATGTGGCTGGAATGGGAGCAGATTTATATGAATCTTATTGTGGATCAATTCTTTCTACGGCTGCCTTAGGAGCCACTGCTTTTGCTGGTTTTGGTACAACAACCCAGTTTAATGGTGTTATAGCTCCAATGATTATCGCAGCAGTAGGAATTATTATTTCTATTTTAGGAATATTCTTAGTCAGATCAAAAGAAGATGCTTCGCAAAAACAATTGTTAAATGCTTTGAATAGAGGGATTTATACTACTGCTATTCTAATTGCTATTTTTTCATTTTTTATTTTAAAATATTTAAATATTCCAAATTCTATAGGTGTATGGGGCTCTATGTTAGCAGGTTTATTAGGTGGCGTTGCAATTGGTAAGATTACTGAATATTTTACTTCTGCAGCTTATCAACCAACTCGACGAATTTCTGAGGCTTCTAAGACAGGGCCCGCTACTGTTATTATTTCAGGAATCGGAACCGGAATGATTTCTACGGCTTTACCAGTAATTGTAGTGGCTATTTCTATTATTTTAGCTTATTATTTTGCTTCAGGTTTTGATTTTACTAATATTAGTATGGGATTATATGGAATTGCTATTGCGGCTGTAGGAATGCTTTCAACGCTTGGCATTACCCTTGCTTCTGATGCCTATGGTCCTATTGCTGATAATGCTGGTGGAAATGCAGAAATGAGTGGTTTAGGACCAGAAGCTCGTAAACGAACAGATGCGTTAGATGCTTTAGGAAATACAACTGCTGCAACAGGAAAAGGTTTTGCTATTGGTTCGGCTGCTTTAACTGCACTGGCTTTAATGGCTTCTTATCTTGAAGAAACAAAAGTTGCTATTGGACGCATTCCTGAAAAAGCACAACTCTTTTTTGATACAGTAAATACTAATATTCATCAAGCCTCCATACCTCAACTTATGGAATTTTTTCAAGTAAATTTAATGAACCCACGGGTATTGGTTGGAGCTTTTATAGGTGCGATGGCAGCTTTTCTGTTTTGTGGGTTAACAATGAATGCAGTAGGAAGAGCTGCGCAAAGTATGGTTGAAGAGGTTCGCCGTCAGTTTAGAGAAATTGTAGGAATTATGGAAGGGGAAACTGAACCAGACTATGCTCGTTGTGTTGCCATTTCAACTAAAGGAGCTCAAAAAGAAATGGTATTTCCTTCTTTATTGGCTATTTTAATTCCAATTATAATAGGTATATTTTTTGGAGTTCCTGGTGTAATGGGATTATTATTAGGTAGTGTTTCTACAGGTTTTGTACTTGCTATTTTTATGGCAAATACAGGAGGTGCATGGGACAATGCTAAAAAATATATTGAAGAAGGTAATTTTGGAGGAAAAGGCTCTGAAAATCATAAAGCTGCAGTAGTTGGTGATACTGTTGGTGATCCTTTTAAAGATACTTCAGGTCCCTCACTCAACATTTTAATAAAACTGATGAGTATGGTTTCTATTGTAATGGCAGGATTAACAGTAACCTGGAGCCTTATGTAAAAAATTTTAAAACCTTATCATAAAAAATCCATATCACAAAAGGTATGGATTTTTTTATTAAATCTATTTCTTTATCTCTTTATCTCTTTCTTCAGAAGAAAAAAGAAAGGAAAAGATAGGATTTCAATAAAAATAAAGATTGAAATCAGCAATGGGATAGAAATTTCATATAAATATCCAGCAACTAAGCTTCCTCCAAACAAAGCCAGACCATAAATCAGATTAAAAATACCATAACCAGTTCCCCGTTTATTGATAGAAGTTATATCGGCTATAGCAGCCTTCATAATGGTTTCATGCGTTCCCATAACTATCCCCCAAAAAACCATTGAGGTGATGATTAAAACAAGATGTTTCGAAAACGCCAGTGGAAGAATAAAAATCGTTACTATTGGAATAAAGACTAAAATCAGTAAGCCACTTTGTTCGTTATGGTGCAAAGCTTTATATTTATCGTAAATTTTCCCAACAATCAACGCAAAAATGGCATCAATTACCATTGCAATAGTATAAAGCAAAGGAATTTGACTATCTGGTATAATTGCTTTTGCTTTTAGGTGAAATCCAATAATAGCAAAATTGATAAAGCCAAAAGTAGTGATAAAAGTGAACAAAGAATAAAACCAGAATACTTTTGTAAATCCCGTTGGTTGGTTTTCAGAACTTTCAAGTGTTTCTGGGGTTTTTACTTTAAAATATGCAAACAAAACTACAATTAATAAAAGCACAAAAGGAATCCATAACAAGCTGTAACCATTTTGATAATCAATCAAAGTTTTTTGACTATTGCCCGTAGTCAAAAAGAAAATCATAAAAATTAATGGACCTAAAGTGGCTCCCAGTTGATCAAGAAATTCTGAAATTCCAAATCCGATTCCCGTTCCTACTTGCTTGGTAGCATAAGATAACAAGGTATCTTTTGCTGGACTTCTCAAACCTTTCCCAATTCTTTCTATCACAATGAACATGGCAGCGAGTTGCCAGAAATTGGAAAAGGATAATAATGGAACTGAGATTAGCAAACTATATCCTAAAATGGTAAAAAACCACGCTGCATTCTTTTTATCTGAAAAATAACCTGAAAATAAACGAATAGCATAACCCAACAATTCACCAATGCCTACAACTATTCCCACATTAACAGCATTAGCTCCTAACGTTTTTAAATAAGGTCCATTGACACTTCTTGCACCTTCATAAATAATATCACCCAAAAAGCTAATGATACCAAAAAGAAGAATTAAAAGAAGAGCTTTCTTTTTATTATCAGTAAGTTTGCCAACATAATTATTGAACATGTTTCAATAAATTCCAACTTTGATTGTTAATTTTTCATTCTAATAATAACCTCTGAAAAATTTTTTTTTATTTTTTCTGAAGAATATAATTAGCAATCCATTCTCCTACTTCAGAAGTTTTGTAAGCTTTTTCTCCGGAAGCAATATCTTCGGTTACTACGCCCGCTGTGATACAAGCATCGACAGCTTCACGAATTAAATTACTTTCTTCCTTTAAGTTAAAAGCATATTCAAACATCAAAGCTGCTGATAAAATAGTTGCCATCGGATTGGCTATGTTTTTCCCCGTAGCTTGCGGATAAGAACCATGTACAGGTTCAAAAAGTGAAGTATGAACACCCATCGAAGCTGAAGGTAACATTCCTAACGAACCTGTAATTACCGAAGCTTCGTCAGTGAGAATATCGCCGAAAAGATTTTCAGTTACAATGACATCAAAATTTTTGGGATTTTGTATAATACGCATCGCAGCATTGTCCACAAAAAGGTATTCTGTATCTATTTGTGGATATTTTGCTGAAATTTCTTGAGTAATCTGTCTCCATAAGCGAGAAGTAGCCAAAACATTTGCCTTATCAACCATTGTTATTTTTTTTCTACGTTGACTGGCAAATTTATAAGCCAATTCCACCACTCTTTCAATTTCTTCGCGAGTATAAATACAAGTATCGTAAGCTGTATTTCCATCCTCACTTCTTCCTTGAGGACGCCCGAAATATATTCCACCCGTCAGTTCTCTAATACAAATAAAATCAGCTCCTTCTATCAACGAAGTTTTCAACGGTGATTTTTTGATTAATGAAGCAAAAGTTGTTACTGGACGAATGTTGGCATATAAACCTAATTCTTTTCGCATTTTAAGTAAACCTTGTTCAGGACGAACTTTTGCTGATGGATTATTGTCGTATTTAGGACTTCCAATTGCTCCAAAAAGTACCGCATCAGATTGCATGCACAATTCATGTGTAGCTTGCGGATAGGGTTCGCCTACTTCATCGATAGCACAAGCGCCAACTATTCCAAATTCATAAGTCAATATATGTCCAAATTTATTACAAATAGCCTCTGTCACTTTCAAAGCCTGATCAATAATTTCGGGTCCAATTCCATCACCAGGTAAAACTGCTAAATTAATATTCTTTCCCATTGTTATTATTTTTTACGTTTTTATTACCAATAAATATTCAACATTAAAGATAAATCATTTTTCTTAAAAACATGTTTATTATGGCAAATTTTCATAATCACTTTTATGAATATGACCATGTTCAATCAAATTCAACATTCGCATTGTTGCTTTTATTGCTGCAACAGTTTGGTCGCCGTCTAATCCTCTGGTTTTGAAAATTTTATCATTAAATTTCCAGGTGATAATAGTTTGAACAATCGCATTGGTTTGACCACCAGGAGGGATTACAACTTCATAATCGAGTAATTCAGGAGTAGGTTTATTCAAATTTTTATAAATTTTCCACATTGCCTTTGAAACGGCATTGTATTGTCCTTCGCCTGCAGCCGTCTGTTCAAAAACTTCTCCATTAATTTGCATCTTAACGGTTGCCACAGGTCGAAGTCCATAAGCCAATGATAACGAATAATTTAACAATTTTATGGATTGTTCTTCAGGCTCACTGTTCAAAACATCAGAGACTATGTAAGGCAAATCGTCCATTGTGACAAATTGTTTTTTATCACCTAATTCAATAACACGCTCCGTCACTTTTCTCATCATTTCCTCATCAAGCTCAATACCCAATTCTTGTAAATTTTTCAAAATATTTGCTTTTCCTGAATTCTTTCCTAAAGCATATTCTCGGTGACGTCCAAAACGTTCGGGTAATAAATCATTATAATATAAATTACTTTTATTATCTCCATCTGCATGAATGCCAGCTACTTGTGTGAATACGTTTTCACCAATTACCGGCTTGTTATGGGGTATTCTTATTCCTGAATAAGTTGCTACCAATTTGCTAAGTGAATAAACTTTGTCTTCACGAAGATTTGTTTTTATTTTCAAATGATCATGAAGTACGGCTAAAACACTTGAAAGAGGTGCATTTCCTGCTCTTTCACCTAAGCCATTGATGGTAGTATGGACACCTGTTACCCCGGCTTTTACTGCTTCGTAAACATTTGCAACTGCTAAATCATAATCATTATGAGCATGAAAATCAAAATGCAAATGGGGATAACGATCTATCATTTTTTTGCAAAATTGAAAAGCTTCATCAGGATTAAGAATACCTAACGTATCAGGCAACATAAAACGTTGAATGTTTTCATTTTTTAATTCATCCATTAAATAAAATACATATTCTTCGGAATCCTTTATTCCATTTGACCAGTCTTCTAAATAAATATTAACTGTTATACCCATTTGATGGGCATAAGAAATAACTTCTTTAACATCAGCTATGTGCTGTTCAGGAGTTTTTCTTAACTGATACGTACAATGTTTTAAAGAACCCTTACAAAGCAAATTAACAACTTTCCCTCCAGCATTTTGAATCCATTCTAAAGAATTTTTTCCATCAACAAAGCCAAGAATTTCGACTTTATTAATATATCCATTCATTTTTGCCCACAAGGTTAATTTTTTTACTGTTTCAAATTCTCCTTCTGACACGCGAGCTGAGGCAACTTCGATTCTATCAACGCACAATTCCTCAAGCAACATTCGAGCAATACTTAATTTTTCCTGAGAGGAAAAAGATACTCCTGATGTTTGCTCACCATCACGCAAGGTAGTATCCATTATTTCTATCATAACGTAATCCTTTAAATTCTTTTAATTTATTAAACAAATATGATAGAGATTATTCGTATAGAACGATTTTTTATTCAAGACTTTAAAAATTTTCTTTTTTAGCTTCATAAGCTTCAATTAAATCTTTTTTGCTTAACAAATAATCAATATCATCAAATCCGTTCAGAAGACATTCCTTTTTATAGGAATTTATTTCAAAAGTTTCTGATCTTCCAGTAGCATTATTGGTAATTGTTTGATTTTCCAGATCAACGGTAAGTGTCGTTTCAGGATTTTCAAAAACACATTTAAAAATTTCATTTAAAAATTCTGGTGAAACCACTACGGGCAAAATTCCATTGTTCAAAGCATTATTCCGAAAAATATCAGCAAAAAAGCTTGAAACAATTACTTTAAAACCATAGCCAGCAATTGCCCATGCCGCATGCTCACGGCTTGAACCTGAACCAAAATTTTTACCGGCTACAAGAATTGAACCTTCATAAGTAGGATTATTTAATACAAAATCTGCTTTTGGCAAGCCATCTTTATTATATCGCCAATCGGCAAACAAATAATTCCCAAAACCATTTTTATCGGTAGCTTTTAAATAACGAGCTGGTATTATTTGATCAGTATCCACATTTTCTATTGGCAATGGTACTACTGTCGATGTCAACTTTATAAATTTTTCCATTTTAATCTCTTTTAATGATTTAAAAATAACAAACTACATAAATTCACGTGGATCAGCAATTTTACCAATTATGGCAGCAGCAGCGGCTACCAAAGGTCCAGCCAGAATAGTTCGTGCTGCTGGTCCTTGACGCCCTTCAAAATTTCGATTCGAAGTTGAAACTGCATACTTTCCAGCAGGAATTTTATCATCATTCATTGCCAGACAAGCTGAACAACCAGGTTGACGAACTTCAAAACCAGCTTCTTGTAAAATATCAAGCAAACCTTCTTCACGTATTTGTTTTTCTACTTTCCAGCTTCCAGGCACCAACCATGCAGTAACGTTGTCAGCTTTCTTTTTACCTTTTACAAAATTAGCAAAAGCACGAAAATCTTCAATTCTTCCATTGGTACAACTGCCCAAAAACACATAATCAATTGATTTCCCCAATAATTTTTCTCCTGGCTGAAATCCCATGTAATTCAATGCTTTCAGAAAAGAAACACGACTTGCTTCGTTTACTTCATCTATGGTAGGGATAGATTCAGTAATAGACATTCCCATACCTGGATTGGTTCCATAAGTAATCATAGGTTGAATTTCTTCTGCATTAAATTCATATTCTTTATCAAAATGAGCTCCTTCATCTGTTTTCAATGTTTTCCAATAAGCTAATTTTTTCTCCCATTCTTTTCCTTTGGGAGAAAATTCCCTTCCTTTTACATAAGCAAAAGTGGTTTCGTCAGGAGCAATCATGCCCCCACGAGCTCCCATTTCTATGCTTAAATTGCAAACCGTCATTCGTTCTTCCATACTCATATTTTCGATAGCTTCTCCCGCATACTCTACAAAATAACCTGTAGCACCTCCAGTAGTCAATTTTGAAATCATAAAAAGAGCCAGATCTTTTGCTGTTACGCCTTTATTCAGTTTGCCTTTAAAAGTGATTCGCATCGTTTTGGGACGAGTTTGTAAGACACATTGAGTTGCTAATACCATTTCTACTTCACTGGTACCAATACCAAAAGCAATTGCACCAAAAGCTCCGTGAGTTGAAGTATGACTATCTCCACAAACAATGGTCATTCCCGGTTGAGTAAAACCATTTTCAGGACCAATAATATGAACAATGCCATTTTTTGGATGGCCCATCGGGAAAAAATACGGTAAATTAAATTCTGTTGCATTTCTTGCAAAAGTTTCCAATTGATTTCTTGAAATGGGATCTTTAACAGGTTTATCCTGGTGAAGTGTAGGAATATTATGATCGGCTGTCAAAACTGTTTTTTCAGGACGAAATACTTTTAAACCTCTTGCACGAAGTCCATTAAAAGCTTGAGGACTAGTCACTTCATGAACATAATGCCTGTCAATATATAATTGAGTTGGACCATTATCTATAGTGGAAACCACATGATCATCCCAAATTTTATCAAATAAAGTTTTCATATATTTTTTAAAAAATTTGTACGTTGTTTTTTAATCTAAACTAAAAATTCAATCAATAAGAAATAATCTCCTAATCATTCAACAAATTTATTAATGGCATCAATGTAGGCTTCTACAGAAGCAGCCACAATATCAGTATTAGCACCAAAACCATAATAAATTTTCCCTTCATGTTCAATTTGCATGTGCACTTTTCCTACATCATCGCTACCTTTATTGATAGCTTGAATAGTAAATTCTTGGAGCGTCATTTTCCTATTGATAATTTTTTTCAGGGCATTAATTGCTGCATCAACAGGTCCATTCCCAGTAGCTGCAGCTTCAAATTTTTCATTTCCTATGACAAGACCAATACTGGCTATTGGTTTTATGCCTACACCCGATGTAACTTGCAAATAATCCAGTTTGATTCGATTTTTTTCATGGCGTTCTTTACCGGCAAGCATCAAAAGATCATCATCATTAATTACTTTTTTCTTATCTGCCAATTTAAGAAACTCTTCATAAACCATATCAAGTTTATCATTATCCAGCTCTACTCCTAAAGTACTAAGACGATGTTTAAGAGCTGCCCTGCCACTACGAGCCGTCAGAACAATGGCGTTGTGATCAATTCCTACATCTTCAGGATTCATAATTTCATAATTCTCTCGATTTTTCAAAACTCCATCCTGATGAATTCCCGATGAATGTGCAAAAGCATTTCTGCCAACAATCGCTTTATTCGGCTGAATAGGCATATTCATTAAATTAGAAACCAGTCGGCTGGTTGGATAAATCTTTTTGGTATTAATTTGTGTTTCTATGTTCAAACTTTTATGACATTTTAAAATCATAACTACTTCTTCAAGGGCAGTATTTCCAGCACGTTCGCCAATGCCATTGATGGTTACTTCAGCCTGACGAGCACCATTCACAATTCCCATAATGGTATTGGCAGTTGCCATACCCAAATCATTATGACAATGGGTAGAAATAACGGCATTCTGAATGCCTTTTACATTTTCCATCAAGTATTTAATTTTTTCTCCATATTCCCATGGCAAACAATAACCTGTCGTATCCGGTATATTTACCACTGTAGCACCTGCTTTAATTACCGCTTCTACTACTTTTGCCAAATATTCATTGTCTGTTCTTCCCGCATCTTCGCAATAAAATTCTACATCTTCAACAAATTTCTTTGCATATTTCACTGCTGCTATTGAACGTTCTATAATTTCTTCTTGGGTAGAATTAAATTTATATTTGATATGATAATCTGACGTTCCAATTCCAGTATGAATTCGTTTTCTTTTGGCATATTTTAAGGCTTCTGCAGCCACTTCAATATCTTTTTCAACAGCACGTGTTAAAGCACAAATTATTGGCCAGGTAACAGTTTTTGAAATTTCCACTACCGAATTAAAATCACCCGGACTTGAAACAGGGAAGCCCGCTTCAATTACATCGACCCCTAAACTTTCTAAAGCTTTTGCAACCTGAATTTTTTCAACTGTATTCAGTTGACAACCAGGAACTTGCTCTCCATCACGTAAGGTGGTGTCAAAAATAAATAATTTATCCATGATTTATAAATTTTTAAATATAAAAACTCCTATAATTTTTCCACTTATTTCCATACCAAAAAAGCCTTTCTCACTCCTAAGTGAGTGAGAAAGGCTTTTAGACATTTTTATACTATCCCTACAATACCAAACTCACTTCACTTATTCTGTAAAATTAGAATAATGAGGCCCAGTAGAAGTATATGTAAGGAATGTTTATTCATTGTAATATTATTATTTTATTTACACTGCAAAGATAAATCAATTTTTGAATAAGTCAACTATAAAATAAAAATTTTTCAATGGATTTTATTATGTTTTTAATTTAAAATGCTCCTTTAATACTTCTCAATTAAATAAAATTTTGTTTTCAACTGTTTATACAATTCGTATAAAAGGGTTTTTTATTCACAGTTAAAAAGGAAAAACAAAATACTTAGAAAAATTATTTTTGAAAAGGTGTTAATAGCTCTTTATTTTTGAGAGCTTTATAATAATTATTGATATAAATAATAGGCTATCGCCATAAAAAGTATTATTTTTGTAAATCTTTTTGATAATAAAAATTGTTTTATAAAATCTACATAATAATAAAATCGAATCTTAAAAAAATTGATATAAATGGCATTAAATAATATTTTAAAAAAAATTTTAGGAAATAAGTCTGAAAGAGATTTAAATGAAATTGCGCCAATTATAGAAAAAATCCAAAATGTTTATCCTGAAATTAAGACCCTTTCCAATGATGATTTAAGAGCTCGTTCGCAAGCTTTAAAAGCTCAAGTAAATGAATACGTAGCTCCTGAAAAAGACAAAATCGCTGAATTAAAAGCATCTGTAGAGACCAGCGAAATTGACGAGCAAGAAAAAATCTATGCCGAAATTGACAAACTGGAAAAGGAAATTACCGACAAATATGAAAAGATTTTAAATGAAATTCTTCCAGAAGCTTTCAGCATTATGAAAGATACTGCACGAAGATTCGTTGAAAATGATGAAATTGAAGTAACTGCCAATGATTTTGATAAGGAATTAGCAACTAAACATGATTTTGTAACCATCCGTGGCGAGAAGGCATATTATAAAAATGAATGGATGGCAGGTGGAACACTTATCAAGTGGGATATGATTCCTTATGATGTTCAATTAATTGGTGGTGTGGTTTTACATCAAGGCAAAATTGCTGAAATGGCTACTGGTGAAGGTAAAACATTGGTTGCAACACTCCCTGTTTTTTTAAACGCCCTTACAGGAAACGGTGTTCACATTGTTACGGTAAATGATTATCTTGCTAAACGTGACTCAGAATGGATGGGACCCTTATATATGTTTCACGGCTTAAGCGTAGATTGCATCGACAAACATGCTCCTAATTCTGAAGAACGACGCCAAGCTTATCTGGCAGACATCACTTATGGAACCAACAATGAATTTGGTTTTGATTATCTTCGTGATAATATGGCCATTAGTCCCGATGATCTGGTACAAAGGAAACATTTTTATGCTATTGTCGATGAAGTGGATTCCGTGCTAATTGATGATGCACGAACCCCATTAATTATTTCCGGACCAGTGCCGAAAGGCGATGATCAATTGTTTGATGAACTACGTCCTAAAGTAGAACGATTAGTTAATGCTCAAAAGAATTTGGTTACCAAATATTTATCGGATGCACGAATGTTGCTGAAATCAGCAAATGAAAAGGAAGTGGAAGAAGGAGCTCTCGCATTATTTAGAGCATATAAAGGTCTGCCAAAAAATAAACCTTTAATAAAATTTTTGAGTGAACCAGGTATCAGAACCACTTTACTCAAAACAGAAGAATTCTATATGCAGGAAAATAATAGGAACATGCCTATTGCTACCGATCCTCTGTATTTTGTCATTGACGAAAAAAATAATACTATTGAATTAACCGATAAAGGTATTGACCTAATAACAGACTCAAGTGAAGATTCGGATTTCTTTGTTTTACCTGATGTGGGTAGTGAAATCGCTGATTTAGAAAAAGATACATCATTATCATTAGAAGAAAAACAACAACGAAAAGATGAGATTCTGCAAAATTACGCTATTAAATCAGAACGTGTTCATACCATTCATCAATTATTGAAAGCTTACACTTTATTCGACAAAGATGTTGAATATGTGGTAATGGATAATCAAGTAAAAATTGTAGATGAACAAACTGGCCGTATTTTAGAAGGAAGAAGATATTCTGATGGATTGCATCAAGCAATTGAGGCAAAGGAACATGTTACGGTTGAAGCTGCCACGCAAACTTTTGCAACCATTACGTTGCAAAATTATTTCCGAATGTATCATAAACTTGCTGGAATGACAGGAACCGCTGAAACAGAAGCAGCAGAATTCTGGGATATTTACAAGCTTGATGTAGTAGTTATTCCTACTAATCGTCCTGTGATTCGTGATGACATGGAAGATAGAATTTATAAAACTAAACGTGAAAAATATGCGGCTGTTATAGAAGAAGTCGTTCGCCTACTCGATAGTGGACGACCTGTATTAGTGGGAACTACTTCGGTTGAAATTTCAGAATTACTCAGCAGAATGCTTACCGGAAGAAAAATTAAACATAACGTATTGAATGCCAAATTACACCAAAAAGAAGCAGAAATTGTAGCAGAAGCAGGTCATAGAGGCACTGTTACAATCGCTACGAATATGGCAGGTCGTGGTACAGATATAAAATTGGCACCTGAAGTACGAGAAGCTGGTGGACTTGCCATTATTGGCACGGAACGTCACGAAAGTCGTCGCGTTGATCGCCAATTGCGTGGTCGGTCTGGTCGTCAAGGCGATCCGGGTTCTTCTGTATTTTATGTTTCGCTTGAAGATGATTTAATGCGTTTATTTGGTTCAGAACGTATTGCAAAAGTGATGGATCGGCTTGGATTTCAAGAAAATGAAATGATTCAACATCCTATGATTTCACGTTCCATTGAACGAGCTCAAAAGAAAGTTGAAGAAAATAATTTTGGAATACGTAAACGACTGCTTGAATATGATGATGTGATGAATTCACAACGTGAAGTTATTTATACCAAACGTCGTCATGCGTTAATGGGAGAACGTATTGAATCAGATATTATCAACATGATTTATGATGAAGTAGACCAAATAGTAGAAACGGCAAAAGAGAACGCCAATTATGGAGAATTGCAAGAAGAATTAATGACTATTTTTGCCATAGATGTTCCCTTTACTGAACAAGAATTTAATTATTCTCGTACTAAAGATCTTATTAAAATTGTCGCTGAAGCAGCTTTAAATAGTTTCAAGCGAAAAATGGAAAAAATGGCTGACATAGCTTATCCTGTCATTAAACAAGTTTACGAATTACAAGGTCATAAATATGAAAATATACTTATTCCTATCACAGATGGTAAAAGAGTTTATAACATCACAGCAAATTTAAAATCTGCTTATGAGACTCAAGCAAAAGAATTAATAAAATCATTCGAAAAACAAACTTTATTATATGTGATTGACAACGAATGGAAAGAACATTTACGTCAATTGGATGAATTGAGAAATTCTGTTCAAAATGCTACTTATGAACAAAAAGACCCGCTTCTCATTTATAAATTAGAATCATTTGGCCTATTTAAAGAAATGATCGAAACTATTAACAGAAAAACCTTATCTATTTTAATGAGGGGACAAATTCCTGTACGTGAGCCAGAAAATGTAAAAGAAGCTAAAATACCTGCTCATCAAGATTACAGTAAATACAAAACCCAGAAAGAAGAATTTGGAAATAAAGGAGATGGTCATTCCAATGATACCCGAGAAAAACAAAAGCCGCAACCTGTTCACGTAGAAAAAAAAGTGGGTAGAAACGATCCTTGCCCTTGTGGAAGTGGAAAAAAATATAAATATTGTCACGGAGCTTGATAGAAAATTGAAGAATGAATTCGATACTGAATTATGTCGTCTGGAATGTAAATCCTGAGATTTTTCGAATAGGACCATTGTCCGTCCGATGGTATGGTTTAATGTGGGCTGTGGGAATATTGCTAGCGCTCTTAGTGGTCCAACGACTTTTCAAACATGAAAAATTACCTGAACAATGGCTTGACAAACTGTTTTTTTACGCTGTAATTGGTGGCATTGTTGGCGCTCGTTTAGGGCATTGTCTTTTTTATGAATGGGAATTATTGCCACATCCAGTAAAATTTTTAGGCATAACTTTTAGATATGGCAATTATTATTTATCTCATCCTCTTGAAATTTTATATATCTGGCGTGGTGGATTGGCAAGTCATGGGGGAGCTTTGGGAATTTTAATTGCCATGTATTTTTATAATAAAAATGTTTCAAAAAAAGGTTTCCTTTGGGTTTTCGACCGCTTAGTGATTGGCGTTGCTCTTACCGGTGCTTGCATTCGCATTGGAAATTTAATGAATTCTGAAATTTATGGAACCCAGACAAATTTACCGTGGGGATTTATTTTTGTAAGAAATGGCGAAGTAGTACCAAAACATCCTACCCAAATTTATGAAGCCCTTTATTGCCTTGCTACTTTTGCTGTGACTTGGTGGCTCTACTGGAAAAAAGAAGCCTATAAACAAACAGGTTTGATTTTTGGAGTGTTTTTAGTCATGATTTTTGGAATCCGATTCCTCTTGGAATTTATAAAAATGGATCAGGAAGCTTTTGAAAGTGGAATGATTTTGAACATGGGACAAATTTTAAGTATTCCATTCATTATCTGGGGAATCTGGTTAATCGTAAGAAGAAAAAAAACACCTATACCCGCTCCTTCTGCTCCCAAACGAAAAGGCTCTTAAAATTTCACTCACTTTTATTTTTTCAACAACTCATCCACCTTCACAAGTTCGTATCCGCGATGTTTCAATTCTTTAATCAGATCATCCAGCAGGTTGTATAACTTGTCGGTACGTTTCGGATCCGTCCCTATATGCATGAGCAACAAAAAACCATTCAGCGTATTTTTCTCTTCATAAGCGAAAATATTCCGATAAATAGTTTGAGATGAAAGATAGTTGTTCATATCAGGCGTCGTGTAATCGGCATTGGACGTGGTTCCCGGTGTAAAATTTACTATTTGAACATGCATTTCTTTTGCCCAATCGCTTATTTCTTGATTATACCATTCGTAAGGAGGTACGAAATACCGCTTTGGCTCTATTTTTAACCCTATTTTTTCCATTGTTGCATAATTATCTTTCAAATCTTTTTCGAACACATCCCGAGAAACCAATGTCGAATCTCGTTTCTCCCAATCGGCATACAACAAATGATTGTCGGAATGGGGACCGAGATAATGACCATCCTTCTGCAAGTTTCGAGCAATCGTAGGGAATTTCCGATAAAAATCTCCTGTCAGGAAAAAGGAAGCTTTCACCTTATTTTTTTTCAAAGTATTTCGAATCATTTCTGCACCATCGGCAAATTCATGTCCTGTAAAAATCAGAGCCAATTTCTTTTCCGAAGGATTTCCACGCACAATGCCGCCCAAAACTTTTTCATTTGCATTCGCTTGCGAATTTAAGTACCCCAAATAAAAACAAAGGGAAGCAGTGCCATCCATTGTCGGTTCATTTGTAGAATAATCGGCAAAATCATCATGATAAACCACATAATCCGACTGAAAGGATGCATATTCATCCTCATTAGCCAAATAAATTCCGATAAGACTATTAAAAATCGAAGTGTAAATAGGACCGTCAACCAGTCCGCCTGTAATAGGCATTCCATGCAAATGCGTAAAAGCAGAATGAGGATCAGCAGGCGTATCCCCACCAGCGGGATAATCCACGATCATGGAAGTCCCCCACGGATTGCATCCCAAAAGCCAGTCGCGCATGGCCGTTTCTATTTCAAGAAATGCATTGTCACCGGTAAGTTCATGATAAAGGCGACACTGAGTAATAAATCCTACAGTAAGATTATTTGAACACCAGATAAATGGAATGCCATTCAAAAAGGCATCACCAAGATCCCGGGCTCGGTCTTTTACTCGCTGCAATCCACTCCGCATATTGCGGATAAATTCGGCTCTCACCGCCGAATGATCGTTTTGCACTGCCAGGTGATAATTTCCAAGGTTAACAAACGGGTACCACTGATAATGACGAGCCGAATCGGCCCCCATCCACGGCGTAACAGGCTCCATGCGACCATAATGCACAGCCTGATTCAGGTATTCATTATTCCGAAGAACATTATACATTTCGGTAGCAGCCAACTGCATATCGTCAGTCCAGTTATCCTCTTCATAAAAATAAGGAGCGCCACCGGGCGCTGTTTGGCACACTCCGGGATTTTCCACTCCTTTATGATAAGCATCCCTGGCCTTTTGGAGCAACATTTCTGAAAACGCGGGATAATACGGTGCTAAAAGTTTAGCTCCCAACGTAAACGAGGAAGCATATTTACCCAGCGGAGAGGCCAATCCTGTACTGCGATTTTTGTATTTGAAGAGTCCTTGCGGTTTCGGGCTACAAAAATACACCGGACGCTCTTTTCCCGCGCCCCAGCCATAATCTACCTTTTGCCGGTTAGGCAAAACCATACCGGCATGATCACGATCATCGGCCACTTGATTGAAGTAAGTCTCCTTATCGGGGTTCATTTTCACCAGCCAGTCGAGTCCCCATTTAGCTTCATCCAAAATATCGGGAATACCGTTTGCCCCTTCGTTGCCGTTTGCCTGATAATGATCGCCAAACGCTTCAGGATATCGACTATAAGCAAACAATAGCTGATAAACGGCATTTGCCGAAGTAGTTACATACTGCAGATAATCCGATGCATCGTGCCATCCGCCAACTACGTCATAATATTTTCCATCACGTTTCCCGTCAGGATCGCCAACCGTAATTCCGTCATATACATGACAGGAATCTTTCAAAAACGGATTATAACCGCAACGTTGCTGACGCATATATTTCAACGGTATTTCGCAAGCTCCGGCATAAATAGCGTTGCCAACCCTGAAAGGAACAGATTTCGTTTCGCCCACTTTTATAACATATCTACCGAGCCTTGAAAAATCGGAAAAATCCAATCGTGCCGACGATTTAAAAGCCGGTTGTTTTCCCATATTTCTGATTTTATTACCCGAATAGACCACTTTCCCGCTTTGAACATCAATTACTTCAAAACTTGAGACATCTTTTTTCTCCTTGCTCACCCATACTACCACTTTAATATCATTCTGTAGATACCCCACCTGATTCACCCGAATCCATGTAGTTTGAGCATGAGATGCTAAAAAAATCGACAAAAGCGACAAAAGGACACTTGTTTTTTTCATAAAATTATTATTAATCTTTAGCAAGATATCTATTTTTTCATTAAAATGAAAAAGCAACCTTTTATAAATTATAAAAAGTTGCTTTCTCTCAAAAAACTAAAAATACAATATTTATTATTGCCATCCAGAATTTTGACCTAATTGTGGATTGAGCGATAATTGATCGGAAGGAATAGGATACCAATAGTGTTTGGGCTCATAAATACGAGTTTTACCTTTTGAACCATCTATATAATTACCAACTCTCGGAACAGCGTTGTCATATGGATCATTTACAATATTTGCACCCAGAAGAATATCAGGATGTTGTGAAGAATCAAGTTTATCCAGTTGATGCCAGCGAATCAAATCCCAATAACGCGTCCAGTTATCAAACATAAGTTCGCACCGACGTTCACGACGTATTTCCCATATTAAATCACTTACTTCCATATTATTAGCAGGATCAGAAAAACCAACATCAACTGTCAAATGAGGTAATCCAGCACGATCTTTTAGTTTGTTAATCGAATTATTCAGATCGTCCTGCGTAATTTCGCCTAGTTCAGCGCAAGCTTCCGCATACTGAAGATACACTACTGCTAGCCAAAATAACGGGGCATGTGTGTAATTTGAATTAGTTTGATTTCTATATTGCACAGGAATATCTTTATTATCATATTTACAAATACCATAACCTGTTGAAGAAGTCATCGACATACCAACTCCAAAACGAGTAAAACCACGACCAACATAACATAAGGCAGTATCAAGTGTTTGTACTAATCTTTTGTCACGTAATGATAAAATTTTGGTAATAGAGAGGATTGTATCAGGTACTGTTTGACCTGCTACTACTTTAGTACCAATTTTAAATTCAGCTGCATCGGTATTGTCAAGATTTGTCAATGAGGCAGGTTTTCCGTCCAGGAATAAATAAGACTCAAAGGCATTCTTGGTCATGCCACTAATTTGAGTAGAAGAACAGGTATAATCAATGGTAGAATGTTGTAAAACTCCTAATTTATAAGGTTTATACATAATCATTTCAGGATTTTTACTCAAATCAACAGAATTATAATTCCCTTGATAGGAAGCATTTAAACTGAAACCTTTCCCCATTAAGTAGGAAGCTGCATTTTTTGCTTGCGTCAGAAAGTTTCTTGAACCTGTCAAATCCGGAGCAGATTGACCGTCACTTGCGTTACGATATTTTCTGAATGTTCCTTCAAATAAGCAAATTTCTGCCTTCATGGCATAAGCCACATTTCGATTCAACGTTATTTTTGAAGTGTTATCATACATATTATCACAAGCAAAATTCAAATCAGCGAGCACATTATTCATTACCTCATCTCTATTATTTCTTGGACCATACAAATAACCTTCATCTGTAATGTCCAATGATTTATCTATCCACGGAACATCACCATAAGCCCTTATCAATTGATAATATTGCCATGCTCTCATCAAACGGCCTACACCTTTCCAATGATTTTTGGCTGCATCGCTCATTGGAACTTTATCTACATTTTCTAATAAGATATTGGCTCGTCGAATTTCAATCCAACCATTTTTCCACGTAGAACTGCTCGCCGGTACGTTTATATAAGTCCATTGAGCAAACTCATTTCCCGCCTGGTCATCAGATAATGTTTTAAAATAAAAATTTCCTGCACCACCTGCATTTCCATAACCTAAAAAATTCTCATAGAATGTATTTGCATAACCACTTACATTATTTTCACTTGTCCAAAAATTATCATTTGTAAAAGTGTCCAATGGATTTTTATTTAAAAAATCATCGCTACAACTGATGAAGAAGATGACTAACAATGTCATCAATACTACATTAAATTTCTTCATATTATTTTGATTTAAATTGTTCATTAAACTAACTTAAAATGAAAGCTGGAAGCCGAAAGAAAAAGTTCTGCACATTGGATCAATACGACCCCAAGTTCCATTACCCAAACTTACACCTGCCTCCACATCATTAATTTCAGGATCGACAGGAGCAATACTCTTATTAATTAATTCTGCCAGATTGTTCCCACTAAAATAAACTCTTGCTTTTTGCAAATAAATTTTATCAGATATTTTCTTTGGTAAAGTATATCCTACCGTTAAATTTTTAAAACGAAGATAAGCCATGTTCACCATGTATTTGGATTGAGGATAAAAATTATGATTACCCAAATCCAAAACGGCAATTGTACCTCTTCCTGCATTTCCAGGATACATTCGTGGATAATCCGCATTAGGGTCAGGGTTATCTTCTGTCCAGTAACTTGTTTGATTGGCATAAATAGCATCTGCACCTCGCATCATAGGCATAACAAAAGCGCTTTGTGTCCAGATAGAACGTTTCCCAACACCCTGGAAAAACATATCCAGATCAAATCCTTTCCATTCTCCACCCAACCGAAAACTATATTGGTAACGAGGAGTCGAATTACCAATTACTTTTAAATCACCATGATCGTCAGCAGTTCCTTTTCCGCCATCGATTACCCCATCACCATTTAAATCTTTAAATTTTATATCACCAGGACCAAATACAAAATTTCCCTGCTCCAATCCTTTTTGTGAAGCTATTCCTAGTTTATAAGTTCCATCTGCATTAAAATCGTCTTTTGTAAAATAACGTTCTGTTTCAAAGCCCCAAATATCCCCATAAACTTTACCATTATAATAACTGTTTAGAAGTTTAATATCACTACTCCATTTCATAACTATTGTTTTAAAATCACCAATACTTGCGTTGGCATAAATAGTTAAATCATTAAAAAGATGACGCCAATCAATACTTAATTCCCACCCCCGCGTTCTCAATTCGCCAGCATTTACATAAGGAGCATCAGCTCCCAATACTTGTGGTAAAGTTTTTCCTGGAGCCAACATATCTTTTGTTGTACGTTGATACCAGTCAAAAGTTAAATTCAAATCATTATTTAAAAAGCCAAAATCTCCACCCAAATCCAATGTTTGAATTCGCTCCCATTTGAGAGTAGAAGATACCAATGTCGGCATATTATATTGAACTACGATGACACCATTATTGTCTAACCAATGAACATTGGTATTAGCTACTTTTGTCATCGTTGGAATAAACATGTAATCACCTACTGCTTGATTACCTATTTCTCCATAGGAAGCACGTATTTTAGCATTGCTTATTACTTCTTTAATTGGCGTAAAAAATGGTTCTTCACTTATTCGATAACCAACTGAGCCCGATGGGAAAAATGCCCAACGGTCATTACTTGGGAAACGAGAAGATCCGTCATATCGTCCATTCAATTCTAATAGCCAGATTCCTTTATAATCATAATTGATTCTCGAAAAATAACCAGCAGTAGCCCAGTGAGTATGAGAACCACTCACTAATTGATCACCTGTTGCTAAATTAAATTCAGGCATTTTTGGATCCAACAAACTTTGACGTTCAGAAAAATGAGAATAATATTCACCACTTTCAGCATTTGCTCCCAGCATAAAATTAAAATGATGAACATTTGCCAGATCAAGTTTGTAATTTCCATAAATATTGAAAGCAAACGATTTGTTTTTTCGAGATTCTTGTTCTACATCAGTTGTTGTACTCAAAGTCGCTGGTTTATCTATTTTACCTCCCCATGAATCCCATACTGTTACAGGAATATAGGCTGCTTTATAATTATAATTTTCAATGTTATAAGTATAATCAGCATTTAAAGTCAAACCTTTTGCCAGTGTCAATTTTGCAAAAGTTCCCAGTCGATTGAAGCCATCATTATCAATCCAATCGCCGGCTTGTTTTCTGTAAGCTATATCATTCCGGAAATCAATGCCTTGATAAGTTCCATAAGGACCAAAAAAGCTTCCCCATCGCCACAGGTACTGATAAGTGGTGCGTCGAGTTGCAGGTCCTTTGAAATCTTTACTGGTAAAATTCAGTCGAGCTCCAATTTGGAACCATTTACGTAAATCTGTTGTAATATTCAATGTTGTAGTCCATTTATTCATCTTTTCAGGATAATATTCCATTACGCCCTCATCATGATTATATCCTACAGACATAAAATAAGATGTATTTCCACTTGTTCCTTCCAAAGAAATATTATGGCTTTGCGTTGGTTTCCATTTTCGGAACATAATATTTACCACATCCCAATCTGCAAAATAACTACCCACACCATTTTGATCAAGAACAAAATCTTCACCTAATATCATTTCCCGATAACCGGATTTTTTCCAGTTATGATCTTTTCCCCATTTTTCAGCCAGAGGAAGCATTTGATCAAGATACATACCGAAAAGTTCATTTGGGAAGCCTGCACGATTATTAGCAACCATCAAAGCTCTAATTTGAGTAGGAACATCAGGATAATTGGGGAGAATAGTTGGAGTTTCCCAACCAATGTTATTAGTATAATTTAAAGTAACATGATCTACTCTTTTAGCTGATTTGGTTGTAATTAAAATTACACCAAAAGCTGCACGAGTACCATAAATTGAAGTAGAAGCAGCATCTTTTAACACAGAAATATTTTGAATATCTTGCGTATTCAATAAGGAAATATCTTCCATTGGAACGCCATCAACTACGATAAGAGGTTTACTCTTTTCTTTATTACTTAAAGTACCCAAACCTCGAATAGAAATTTCGGGTTGCGCCCCTAATTTACCACTACTATTGATAACAGATAAACCTGGTACAACTCCTTGTAAAGCTTTTGACACATCCGCATAAGGGCGTGCTTCTAATGTTTTAGAAACATCGACCGTTGAGACAGCACCCGTTAAATTTTCCTTTTTTTGCGTACCATAGCCGACCACTACTAATTCTTCAAGAATTTCTGTAGAAGATTGTAATACTACACTTATGTTAGGTGCGACAGGCACTTCTTGTGTCTTCATGCCTACATATGAAATTATCAATGTTTTGGCATTTTCCGGAACAATTAACGTAAAATTTCCATTATTGTCTGAAATAGTTCCCACAGTGGTACCTTTAACTTTAATGGATGCCCCAATAACAGGTTCACCCACTTCATCTATCACTCTTCCCGTCACTCGGGTTTGTGCATATGTTATTCCAATACTCAAACTAAATAGGAATAACAAAAAAATCATTTTTTTATTCATACTCATTTGTTTTTTGTAAATCATTGAAAAACATTTGTTTTATTTAATAACTATACACTAAAAATAATAAATATAAGAATTTTTTTTATTTATTAATTAATATGAATTTATTTTAAAAAACCAATTTTTATTAATTTCTTTTAAAATTTAGCATTGATATTCAGTAATTTACAAATTAGGACTTTATTAAAAGAGATTTTTTAAAATAAATGTAAATATAAAATCATTTTCTGAATATTCTTCAAAAATAAACAAAGTTTAACAATATTTTATTTTGATATCATAAAAAATAGCTAAATTCACTTCATACATCAAAAAATTGTAAAATAAAAGATTCAAACAAATTTAACCATTAACTTTTTCTTTATCAAACCAATAACCTTTTTATTTCAGATAGTAAAAAATTAATTTAATCACATTTATTTTTTAGTAAAAAAAATTTATTTATGATTATTTACATATTTTGTCTATACAATGAAATTTTATAAATTTCTGCTCAGTTTTTAATCTTAGAAAATTACAAATTATTAATAAATTTTATATGTTTTAAATAAAAATAATAAGCGTACCTAAGGAAATATTCAATCAATTATTTATAGTTTTGTAGTAAAGATGTTTAATCAACTTCAAATTTTAAAATATGGCAAATACTATAAAACTGTATTCTTTTAGCCTGAGCAATTTAAAAACCTACATTTTTGCAGCACTTTTTGTTGTTGGAAATTTGCTCTTTCCGCAGTTAGCACATCTTATTCCAAATGGCGGACTCATTTTTCTTCCAATTTATTTTTTCACATTGATTGCTGCTTATAAATATGGCATCCATGTTGGATTAATAACAGCAATTCTGTCTCCACTTGTGAATAGCCTTTTGTTTGGTATGCCTGTAATGAGCACGTTGCCGATCATTTTGTTTAAATCGGTTATTCTGGCCATCGCTGCTGCAATGGCTGCTAAGCATTTTGGAAAAATATCTTTTTGGGGAATTTTATTTTCGATCGTTGCTTATCAATTTATAGGTACGGGAGTAGAATGGTTAATGACACAAAATTTTGTCGTCGCTATTCAAGATTTTCGAATAGGTTTACCAGGAATGGTGATTCAGCTTGTAGGTGGTTATTTTGTTTTGAAAGCCATAGCTAAAATATAAAATTGAGTATGCTGCCAGAAAAATCATGGGAAGAAATTTTGCAACGTTTTCGTAAAATTGAATTTCAGGAAACTTTCGACATGATTGTTGCCATTGCGAATGGTGGCATCATTCCTGCTGCCATTCTCAATCAACGATTGAACATTGATATTCAACTTTTAAAAATAAATTTCCGCAATCCTGACCAAAAGATGAAATATGATAAACCGAAACTTGTTTCACCTATCGATTTCGAGTACAAAGGCAAAAAAATTCTTTTGGTGGAAGATCGCATCAAAACAGGGGCGACTGTACAATTCGCCATCGATCTTTTACATGATGCCGGGCAAATAAAGACCTTTGCGGTAAACGGAAAGGCCGATTATTCGCTATATGACGAACCCTGTTTCAGATTTCCATGGTTGCTGTAAAATTAAATGTATTTCAATAGCTTTTTAAAAGTTATTTTTTAGCTAATTAAAACTTATAATCAATTTAATTTAACATATCCTCATTTAATATCTAAAATCCTATCAAAATAAAACAAATTATGGATAGACGTGATTTTTTACGAGCAATTGCTCTAACGGGCGCCGCATTAACAACCATAAAAGAAAGTAAAGCGATGAGTATTCTTACCCAATCGTTCCAAACAAATAATTCAACTACAAAATACGATTTGGTAGCTGTCATGGGAGGTGAACCTGAAGAGATGTTCCGCAAAGCTATTGCCGAAATGGGCGGAATAGAAAACTTCATAAAACAAGGTGATAAAGTATGTGTAAAACCAAATATCGGTTGGGCTCAACCACCAGAAATGGGAGCTGATACGAATCCAAAACTGGTAGCCGAAATCATAAAACAATGTCTGAAAGCCGGTGCAAAAGAAGTGATTGTTTTTGATCATCCATGCGATGAATGGCGAAAATGTTATACCAATAGTGGTATTGAAGCAGCAGCAAAAGCTGCCGGTGCAAAAGTTGTTCCAGCAAATGAAGAATCTTATTATAAATCTATTTCCCTTCCTCATGGAAAAAAATTGAAATCGGCAAAAATTCATGAAGCTATTATAGGCAGCGATAAATGGATTAATGTTCCCTGCTTGAAAAATCATGGTGGAACTCAACTTACCATTTCTATGAAAAATTATATGGGCATTGTTTGGGACAGAGGTTATTTTCATGCTCACGATTTGCAGCAATGCATCGCCGACATTTGTACTTACGAAAAACGTCCGGTTTTGAATGTGGTTGATGCCTATAGAATTATGAAAAATAATGGACCGAGAGGAAAATCTCCTTCGGATGTAGTCATTGCAAAAGGACTTTTTATGTCACAAGACATTGTTGCAGTGGATACGGCAGCAGCTAACTTCTTTAATCAGGTACGTGAAATGCCTATAGAAAAAGTAAAACATATTCTTAATGCCCAAGCTTTGGGATTAGGAACAATGAATCTTGACGAATTAAAAATCAAAAGAATTAAGTTGTAGTTTTTCCTGAATAAAAGAAAAATATGCTGAAAAAAATTCGAGTACTTTTTTCTATTGTCTTGTTTTCATTAATTACCCTTTATTTTCTGGATTTCAGAGGCTTTTTACCACAAAGTTTTAGTTTTTTAGCTGATATTCAATTTATTCCCGCATTATTGGCGGTAAACGTCGGCATTATCATAATATTGGTTGCACTCACATTAATATTTGGACGAATATATTGTTCTTCTGTTTGTCCAATGGGATTTTTTCAAGATATAGTAGGCTGGTTATCAAAAAAACTCATAAAAAAGAAACGATACACTTACAGTAAAGCCAAACCAGTCCTCCGCTGGAGTGTATTAGCTGCAGTTGTCATCACTTCTCTTTTTGGATTTACCTTTTTGCTGGGTTTGCTCGATCCGTATGGAGCTTATGGAAGAATAGCTACACATCTTTTTCGTCCCATTTATCTTGCTGGAAATAATTTACTTGCCAATATCTTCAATTCATTCGGAAATTATAGCTTGTATAAAGTAGCTATTCATGGCTTGAGTATTTTTTCAACCATCATTGCAATTATTACTTTATTAGGAATAGGTTTTCTGGCATGGCGAAATGGAAGAACTTATTGTAACACCATTTGTCCTGTAGGAACGCTTCTTGGTTTTTTGAGTAAATTTTCTTTTCTTAAAATACAATTTAAAGACGAAAATTGTAATTTGTGCGGTTTGTGTGCGATGAAGTGCAAAGCTTCATGTATTGATGCAAAAAATAAAAAAATTGATTATAGTCGTTGTGTTACGTGTTTCAATTGTATAGAAAGTTGTAACCGAGATGCCATAAATTACACTACCATTTTGCAAAACAAAAAAAGAGCAACTGAAACAATTTCTCACACTCATACTCATAAAGAAACAAAATCAGTTGACTCATCTAGACGAAGTTTTCTTTCAGCCACATTGTTTTCTCTTGTGACTGGAGGCACATTGCTTGCTCAACAAACTACCAATAAATTATTTCCCAAAAAAGCTTTCAAGCGTCAAACTCCTGTTGCTCCTCCTGGTGCCATTAGTTTTGATCATTTAAAGGAAAAATGTATTTCCTGTCATTTGTGCGTGAGTAAATGTCCTTCCCACGTGATTAAGCCAGCTTTTCTGGAATATGGTTTAGATGGAATGATGCAACCTCACTTATATTTTGATCACGGTTACTGCAATTATGATTGTACCGTTTGTGGTGAAGTTTGTCCAACGGGTGCACTCAAACCATTAACAGTAGAAGAAAAACATCTTACGCAAATGGGTCAAGTACAATTCATTATTGAAAATTGTATTGTGTATAATGACGAAACCAGTTGTGGTGCCTGTTCAGAAGTTTGTCCTACGCAAGCAGTCAGCATGATTCCTTATAAAGGTGCACTTACTATTCCTTATATAGACACTTCCATTTGTATAGGTTGCGGAGGCTGTGAATCAGCTTGTCCAGCAATTCCTTACAAAGCTATTTATGTGGAAGGTTTGGAAATACAGGGTAAAGCCAGTATAAAACATGAAAAACAAGAACAAATAGAAATTAACGATTTCGGATTTTGAATTTTTTTTAACCCAAATTTGTCATTAGAATTTATATGGTTATAGATTGAATAAAAGTTTACGTATAACATAAATTTTATTAATTAAGGATAAAAAATTCGTTTATTAAAATACTTTTTATCTTTTTCAAAAAATATTCTTACTGTTTGTTCATATAGAAACTATCTGGCAAAAACAAATTAATGTATTGGTTCTATTGACAATATCATTTTATTTAATTTAATACATTGATAAATTTAACCGCATCTTGCCTAACTCGTCGAATAAACATTATTTTTGGTTTAAAATTAGATTTAGGTTTATCAGTAATATCTGTTTTTGTTGGACTATAATTGGTATATCGTAAGTATTATTTTTTACATATGTTTTTTGGATATTACCAAAATTTATATAAAAGTAGAAATTTTACCATTTTAAATAAGGATGCTTTTAAGAAGAAAACTGCTCCACAAATTTACTTGATAAATTTCACTGTAAAAACAAATAAAAACTCAAGTGATTTGTTTAAGAATGTTTTCATTCTTAAAAGCATATAAAGATCTGACGTTTTTTAGTCTTGAGCCTTTTTCAAAAGTCAGAATATGTTCGTTATTTATAATCGTTCCAGTTGGTTCCTAACATACTACCTGTTTTTTCGAACTGAAGATGCATACCAAAACAAGCTTTTAAATTATGAGGTATGTGATTTGTACCAGAAATTGTGAGATAATCACGCAACATTTGTTTATATTCCGGAGCCACACAATTTTCAATAATGATTTCTGCTCTTTCTTTTGGTGTTTTACCACGCAAGTCAGCGATTCCATATTCGGTAATAAGAACATTTACCGAATGTTCGGTATGATCCACATGTGGAACCATCGGAACAATACTGCTAATATTGCCGTTTTTGGCAGTGGAAGGAGTGGTAAAAATGGAAATAAATGAATTACGTGTAAAATCGCCTGAACCTCCAATACCATTCATCATTTTGGTTCCAAGTACATGAGTGCTATTTACATTTCCAAAAATATCAGCTTCCAGTGCTGTATTGATAGTAATTAGACCCAAACGGCGAACTACTTCAGGATTATTAGAAATTTCTTGAGGACGAAGCACCAGCTTGTCGCGAAAGAAATCGAGATTTTTGTATATTTTTTGCAGTACCGGATTGGTAACCGTCAGCGAACATCCACTGGCAAATTTAATGTTTCCTTCCATCATCAGTTCAATCACGGTATCCTGAATCACTTCGGTATACATTTCAAAAGGCGGAACTTCTTCATTTTTACCCAAAGAAAACAGCAAAGCATTGGCAATGTTACCTACCCCTGATTGTACAGGCAAAAATTCGTGTGGAATTCTTCCGGAACGAATTTCTCCGACCAGAAAAGCAGCCACATTGTTTCCAATTTGCTGAGTAACTTCATCCGATGGAGCAAAATCAGAAACCTCATCAGGTAAATTAGTTTCGACAATACAAAGAATTTTGGATGGATCAACTTTCAGTATTTCCGAACCAATTCTGTCGGATGGTTTATAAACAGGAATTTCTCTGCGGTAGGGTGGATCCAGAGGCTGATAAATATCGTGAAAACCTCTCAATTCTTTGGGATGATAATGGTTCCATTCCAAAATAATATGATCAGCCAAATTAACAAGGGTAGGGGAAATTCCTACTCCCGCGGTCAATATCAATTCTCCTTTTTCATTCCAGTCACATACTTCCAGAATAGCGAATTTTGGCTTCGGTAAAAATCCAAAACGCAATTGCTGAGCTATTGTAGATAAATGCATATCAAAATAGGGAGCCTTCCCTGCATTGATGGCATTACGCATGTCTTTGTTTGACTGGTAAGGGGTTCGAAATAATACAGCATCAGCTCGAGCTAAAGCCCCATCTACTGAAATTCCAGTTGACGCTCCAGTATACATCCCAATTTTAAATTCTTTCCCTTCAGCATGAAAAGATTCTGCACGTTTTGCTATTGCTACAGGAACAGCTTTCGGACAACCTGCCGGAGTAAAACCGCTAAAACCTATCACATCTTTATGATGGACATAAGTTGCTGCTTCTTCAGCACTAAGAAACTTAAATTTATTTTGCATGTAAAATTATTTTATATCTTAAAAATTGCACAAAATTACCAAATATTTCCCAATCCTTCAATATACTTAAAACTGACTAAGAAGATTTTTCAGAAATTACCTTCTTTTTTCGTTAATGAATGTACTTCTTGATAAAAACTTATTTAAAACGGTTTTTTCCTTTTTAAGGTAGCTGTAATTTATTTATAATAAGTTGAATATCCTTATTTATAAGATTTTACGTAAAAAATCATGTCTACAAATTATGGAGCAGTTTAATATTCAATTTATGGGATACTTTAAAGAAGAAAATATGGGGAATCTGGCTGTAAATGTTTTTTAATATAGCGTATTGTATAGATTTTTCCTATTCTTATTTTCTACCTTCCGGTAGTATTAAAAAGCTAACATCGTTAGTTGTCATTTTCGATGCGAATCATTATAATTATTTCCAATTTCTCTTTGATAGAACGGATTAATTTTATAATCAAACTACATAGTATTTTCATAGCCGATATGATGCGTATAAAACTCGCTTTTCAATATTTTTCGTATTGTGTGTCTTCTTTACAGATATGGACTTTGCAACAAATTCAATCGTAATATGATTTTCGGCAGCTAATTTTTCTACATTTCCCCGCAATTCGTTTTTTAACAGTTTCGCAAATCCTCATGGTTAATTAAATATCCAGATATTATGCGAACACAAATAGGATATTATGTCTTATAAATAGCAGATTTTAAGCATAATACAGGTAAAGATCAGACAGTCAAAACAAATCAATGTCCCACTGATTTTTTTCAAAAAGAAAGAATAATTTTCAACCCAGTATTGTGTAATTTAATCTTGATCTTAAAAATCCTCCCTGTCTGGATTTGTCTATGCCAGGATAGTATTAAAATTGTATTAAAGAAAAGAACATCATCTTTTACTTAAATAATTTCGTTGATGGTTGAAAAACAAGAGGAAGTAAATTTGCTAACACGAAATACAAAATAAAAGTCTTTGAAGTTCAACTAAAAGTTTAAATTTTTTCAAACAAAATTTTTTAATCGCGGATTTTAGCAATGATATAAATAATCCATTTTCAATTCATTAATTAACAGTTGGATTAATATTAAAAAGGTGTTTTATCTTTTTAACAATTAACAACATCATATCCATTAAACTTATTTCCTTTTTTAAAGTCAAAAAATATAATTGTTAATTTTGTTTTTAATATAAAACTTAAATTGGGAAAAAATTTGGAATAAACTTGTGGAAATAAAATGAATTATTTCAAAATAATTTACACACAGATGAATTTTTGTTGACAGTATTATTTTAGCATAATAAAAATAGAAAATAACTATATGAAAAGAAGGATTTTAAATGTTTTTTTGTTAGTATTATTAAGTAGTTCTTTATTTGCTTCGGTTAATATTAAAGGAAAAGTTGTAGAAGGGTCCACTCAATTGCCCCTTGAATTTGTAAATGTTGTTCTTTATCAGGTAGGATCCACTTTACCTTTAGTTGGTGTAGCTACCGATAAAAATGGAATTTTTAACATCATTACTGATGTAAAAGGGAAATATCTTATTCGTATTAGCATGATTGGTTATCAACCTGTTGAGAAACAAATAAATATAGATAAAAGTTCCATTGATTTAGGAATTATTTCTTTAAAAGAAGAAACAAAATTTCTTTCAGAGGTTGAGGTAGTAGCTCAAGGTTTTCAAATGAAATTTGATATTGATAAAAAAGTATTTAGTGTGGATCAAAATATTGCCTCTGCAGGAGGTTCAGCTACTGAAGTTTTACAAAATATTCCTTCTGTTGATGTGGATAATGAAGGTAATATTTCGTTACGAAACAATTCAAATGTAGAAGTTTGGATTAATGGTAAACCTGCTGGTTTGACAACTGAAAATCGAGCACAGGTACTTCAACAAATGCCTGCTGAAAGTATTGAATCTATCGAAATAATTACTAATCCTTCTGCCGAATTCGATCCTGAAGGAACAGCAGGAATTATTAATCTGGTATTGAAAAAAAATCGTAAAGCTGGATATTATGGAAGTCTTTCAGCAGGAATCATGTATCCTGAAAATGCTAAATTAGGCAAAACTTTAGGTGGAAATTTTAATTATTCTAGTAGCAAGGTTGATGCTTATGCCAACATTGGTTATCGTTCAATGAATATGAAAGGTGGAGGTTGGAATCGTCGTTATAGTTATTTAGAGATGGATACTACTTTTTTATCGCAAAATAATGCAATGAATCATTCTTTTGACGGTTTATTTTTGCGAGCGGGTGCTGATTTTCATTTGACTGATAAAAATTCGATTGGAATTTCTGGCTTTAGTATGTATCAAAAAGAAAATTCTTCCAATTTTTTGGATTATTTATTGACAAGTTCTATTTATCAATATACCATTCGCGATTATAACCGAAATACTTTTGAAAAAGGTACTCATCCAAGTTATAATTTGACACTGGATTATCAACATGATTTCAATAAAAAAGGAACTAATTTAATGGCAAGCCTCACTTATTCTAATCATGATAGGAATTCAGAAGAGCAATTTATTCAACGAGAAGATAGTTTAGAACAAGCCACCAGCGATATTACTCAAAATACCGATAATCAGAATAATAATTGGAATTTTAAAGTGGATTATACTAATAAATTTACAGAAAATAATAAATTGGAAGCAGGCTGGCAAAGCAGAATTCAAAGTAGAAACAGTTTGGTCTCAGCAGTCGATAATTTACAGCAGGGAATTAGCATTCCTTCCTATTATAATGATTTTGATTATGATGAACAAATTCATGCGGCATATGTAACTTATGGAGCCCGTTTTAATCGTTTAAGTCTTCAAGGTGGGGTGAGAGCGGAGTATATGTGGAAACAAATTACTAATGAAACTTATGATTCAATAGCTCAATTGAATCCACAAACTTATTTTCAGCTTTTCCCAAGTGTATATATTTCTTATACTTTACCCGAAAATGGGGAAATCCAGTTGAATTATACCCGTAGAGTGGACAGACCGCGAGGAAGAATGATTAATCCCTTCCGCGATTATACAGATTCCACTAATATTTCCTTTGGTAATCCTGAACTTAAGCCCCAGTTTTCTTCTTCTTATGAATTGAATTATTTGAAAAATTGGGATTATCATTCATTGTCATTTTCTGCTTATTATCGTTCAAGAAACAATGTGATACAAAATGTGCGGTACATGCATGGAAATAACATGGAAAATACCTATCTAAATATTATAAAAACTCAAAATTCAGGTTTGGAAGTAGTTGTGAAAGATAATTTTTCAAATGTTTTGAATTTAACTTCTTCTCTAAATTTATATTTTAATAAATTGGACTCTGCTACCTATATAAGCCCATATAATACAATTTGTCATATTCCTGCACAGGAAAATTTTTCATGGAATGCAAGAGTGATTGCCAATGTTTTATTAGCTAAAACTTTTTCCGCTCAAATTTCTGGAAATTATTCTTCGCCAACCATTATAAGCCAAGGGAAAAGGAAAGAAAGATATTCGATTGATCTGGGATTAAGAAAAACATTTATGGACCGTAAATTAAACCTGAGCTTAATGGTGCGTGATTTATTGAATTCGCGAAAAATGCGTTCTACTACTTGGGGAGAAGATTTTTATCAACAAACAGAATCTTACTTTCATGGACGAATGATAGGATTAACCATTTCCTACAATTTTGGAAACATGAAGCCAATATCTCAAAAGAAAAAATCCACTGAGAATAATAATGAAGAAGAATTTCCAATGGATAATTTTGAAGGATTATAATTTTTTATCCTCTAAATTTTATTCAAATTTTTTTGTTAATTACAAGTCTTCTTCTAAATTCGGCTGCAACGATGCCTGCAGCCACACTCACATTCAGTGATTCAGAAGTGAAATTCTCTGATGGATAAGGTGGAATAGTCAGATGAGTTGGAATAATATTTTCCAGTGCAGACGAAATACCATTGCCTTCATTACCCAACACAATGATTCCTTCTGTGGTAAGTGAGGTTGTATAAATATTTTCACCTTTAAGGAAAGTACCATACAGAGGTGTTTGATATTTCTTGCTTTCAATAAGGAAATCAGGTAAATGAACGATATGAACCTGAACTCGTGCTAATGCTCCCATCGTAGCCTGAACAACTTTTGTCCCATAAACATCAGTAGAATACTGGGAGCAGAATATATTTGAAATGCCAAACCAATCGGCTACGCGTATAATAGTGCCTAAATTGCCTGGATCTTGTATATCTTCCAAAGCAAAGCACAGTTGAGAAGAAATTTCAGGGAACAACCATTTAGTTTCTTTCTTTTTAAAAATAGCCAATACTCCTTGAGGTGTTTTTTGTGTAGAAATTTTTTTAAATTCCTCGCTGGTTACTATAAGTATTTCTTCTGTTTGAATAGGCAAGTGATCTTTTAACCAATCAGGAGTAACTACCAGCAATATACATTTGAAAGAAGTACTTAAATCTATAACCAGTTTTGTCCCTTCGGCAAGGAAACAACCTAATTCATCTCTCCACTTTTTTTGTTGAAGACGGGAGATCAGTTTTATTTTGTTTTTTGAAAGCACTTTCAAGTAGTTTTGAGTTATATTTTATTATTAGGGGAAATATTTTTATTAGAAACCATAAAACATACTTTTTCAAAAAAACATAGAACTAAATGGATTTCTGCACCGATTGAAAAATTTTACAGTAGTCTTAGTGACAAATTTACAAAAAGATAATATATTTGTCCAATACTTCTAATTGAGTTCTAACACTGGCAAAGTTAAACCAAAATTTTAGTCGTATAAATTTAGACACAAAAATTTTTACTGCAAAAAATAATATTTTCTCTTTTAACCTTACTTTTTTATTCTAATGAATAATTTATAAACATTTGATTATTAAATAATAAAATTTATTCTAAATTTTTTTAAATATAAAATGTCTTCTATTAGTTCTTTTTTCGTATCTTTGTCTTCATTAAAAAACTAAATATCAGAAAATTAATTAAAAAATAAGTTATGAATATCATTAAGAAAGACCTTGATCAAAACAACGTTGTACTTACTTTAAACATCAAAAAAGATGATTATGCAGAAAATGTAGAAAAAAAATTGCGGGAGTTGCGTAAAAAATCAAATATGCCAGGATTCCGTCCAGGAATGGTACCTTTGCAGTTGGTAAGAAAAATGTACGGGAAATCAGTCCTTGCAGAAGAAATTGACCAACTCATCTCACAAAAGCTGCAAGATTATATCAAAGAAAACAAAATTGATATCTTGGGAGAACCACTACCACGAGAAGAAGATCAGCAAAATATAGATTTTAACTTACAGGAAGAATTTGAATTTAATTTTGAGCTGGGTTTGGCTCCTCAATTTGAAATATCATTTTCCAAAGAAGATAAAATTAAATATTACCACATCGAGGTTACCGATGAAATGATTGACAATAGAATCAAAGCTTATGCTTCCCGTTTTGGAAAATACCAGGAAGAAGAAACCGTTGAAGAAAAAGACATGTTGAAAGGAGAATTAGTTCAATTGGAAAATGGTAAAGTAAAAGAAAATGGGATTCATATTACCGATACAGTAATTACACCAGCTTATATGAAGGATGACGGTCAAAAATCATTGTTTATTGGTGCAAAAAAAGGAGATACGATTACTTTTAATCCTGCTGCTGCCTATCAAAACAACGAAACAGAATTATCTTCCTTGTTAAAAATTTCAAAAGAAGAAATAAACAATATTAAAGAAGATTTTCAGTTTAAAATTGAGACTATTACTCGTTTTTATCCTGCTGAAATCAATCAAGAATTATTCAATAAGGTTTATGGTGAAAATATAGTGTCAAGCGAAGAGGAGTTTCGTGAAAAAATAAAACAAGAAATTGAGAAAGAACTTGCTGCTGAAAGTAATTATAAATTTCAATTGGACGTTCGTACGATGTTGATAGATCAATATAAAAACTTGAACTATCCTGATGAATTTTTAAAACGCTGGTTATTGCTCAAAAATAAAGACCTAACCCCAGAAAAGTTGGAAGAAGAGTATCCAAAAATCATTGAAGATGTCACCTGGCAATTGATTAGAGAAAAATTACTGAAAGCTTTTAATATAAATGTGGAACCTGGGGAAGTAGAAAATTATGCTAAAGAATCGGCAAAAAGTCAGTTTGCACAGTACGGATTTACTAATGTTAGCGAAGACATCCTTGAAAATTATGCAAACGATATGATAAATAAAGAGGATACCTTAAAAAACTTAATTGAGAATTTGTTTGATCAAAAGATTTTTTCTTCCATAAAGGAAGTTGTAACTTTAGAGACAAATAATGTTACCTTAGAAGAATTTGATAAATTGTTTGAAACCAAATAATTTTAAAAGATAATTTGAATTTAGAATTAAAACTGAAACTTTTTTAAAATAATTTTGTTTATAAAAAATTCTCTACCAATGAGAATGATAAATTTTTTATAAAAAACAAATAATTATTATGGATAAAAATAATGAATTTCGCAAATATGCAACCAAAAAGTTGAGAATAAATGGCTTGTTAATTGACCAATACAGTGATATTGTAAATACAAGTTATATTTCTCCTACCATTCTTGAAGAACGTCAACTGAATGTCACTCAAATGGATGTATTTTCAAGATTAATGATGGATCGAATTATTTTTCTGGGTACAGAAGTAGATGATTATGCTGCCAACGTAATTGAAGCTCAATTACTTTATCTTGATTCAGCGGAACCAGGGAAGGATATTTCTATTTATCTGAATACACCAGGAGGTTCAGTTTATGCTGGTCTGGGTATTTATGATACTATGCAGTTCATTACTTCTGATGTTTCTACTATCTGTACCGGTATGGCAGCTTCGATGGGAGCAGTATTATTATCTGCCGGTGCAAAAGGGAAACGTTTTGCTCTTAAACATTCACGTATCATGATTCATCAGCCAATGGGTGGAGCTCAAGGGCAAGCCTCAGACATTGAAATCACGGCTCGTGAAATCCAGAAAATGAAAAAAGAACTCTATAATATTCTGGCAGAACATACAGGCAATCCTTACGAAAAAATTGAAAAAGATGCTGATAGAGATTATTGGATGACTTCTTACGAAGCCCTGGAATATGGAATGATTGATAAAGTTCTTATCAACGAAAAGAAAACAAAAAAATAATGCTTAAAAATGCCTAAAACCAAAAAATATTGTAATTTTTGTGGTCGTTCAGAGGATGAAGTAGAATTTTTTATTTTAGGAATGGATGGCATTCAGATTTGCAACGATTGTGCTATGATTGCTGCAGAAATTGCGAAAGAAAACACCCAAGCCAAAAAACAAACTCTTTCTTTTGAAAAATCACAAATACCCAAGCCCAAAGAAATAAAACAATATCTAGATCAATATGTTATCGGGCAAGAGGAGGCAAAAAAATATTTATCAGTAGCCGTTTATAATCATTATAAACGTTTAATGCAGGAAAAAACTGATGATGATGTAGAAATAGAAAAATCTAACATTATCATGGTAGGACCAACGGGAACTGGTAAAACCTTGCTAGCAAGAACAATAGCAAAAAAATTACATGTGCCTTTTACTATTGTTGATGCGACGGTATTTACTGAAGCAGGTTATGTAGGTGAAGATGTAGAAAGTATTCTTACGCGACTTTTACAAGTAGCAGATTATAATGTAGAAGCAGCAGAAAAAGGAATTGTCTTTATTGATGAAATCGATAAAATAGCTCGAAAAAGTGATAATCCAAGCATTACCCGCGATGTGAGTGGTGAAGGAGTGCAACAGGGTTTGTTAAAGTTGTTGGAAGGAACTATTGTCAATGTACCACCACAAGGAGGTAGAAAACATCCAGAACAAAAAATGATTCCTGTAAATACACAGAATATTTTATTTATTTGTGGCGGAGCCTTTGAAGGCATCGAAAGGAAAATTGCAGCTCGTCTTAATACCAGAGTGGTCGGATATAATTCAATAGAAGGCACTAAGCAAATTGATCGGAATAATCTTATAAAATACATTATGCCTCAAGACCTCAAATCTTTTGGACTAATTCCGGAAATTGTAGGCCGTCTTCCTATTTTGACTTATCTTAATCCCTTGGATAGAAATTCTTTGCGTCAAATTCTTACTGAACCTAAAAATTCTATTGTCAAACAGTATATTAAACTGTTTAAAATGGACAATATAGAATTAACTTTCGATGAAGAAGTTCTAGATTACATCGTAGATAAAGCCATTGAATTCAAGTTGGGTGCCAGAGGATTGCGTTCCATTACAGAAACAATTATGATGGATGCCATGTATGAAATGCCATCAAAAAAAGCAGCAAAAAAGCTAACCATTACATTAGATTACGCTCAGAATAAACTGCAACAAACCAACTTGGATCAATTAAAAATAGCCTAAAAATAATATTTCTAAAATTTTCAGTAAAAAGCAGGATATTAATTATTTTTATTAATGTCCTCTTTTTTTAAAAAATGCTTGTATATTTGAAAAGTGTTTATAATTTTGTTTGCTTGTAAATGTGAAAAAATAAATCAAAAAAGGAAATAAAAGATTTTTTATTAAAGTAGAAAAAATTCATACTTAATTTTATTATTAAATACTAATTTTACTTATTTTGTGATCGAGAATTGTTGTATGGCTAAGAAAACTGCTTTAGCAGTGCATTTAAAAAAATATTTTGGTTTTGATACTTTCAAAGGTAATCAGGAAGAAATTATTCAAAATGTATTGGATGGCAATGATACTTTTGTTTTAATGCCAACAGGAGGAGGTAAATCTTTATGCTATCAGTTGCCTTCTTTAATAATGGATGGCACAGCTATCGTTATTTCACCCTTAATTGCTTTAATGAAAAATCAGGTAGATGCCATGCGTAATTTCAGTGAAGAAGATGGTGTGGCACATTTCCTTAATTCATCATTAACACGGCAAGCAATCGATCAAGTTAAAGCGGATGTTTTATCAGGTAAGACGAAATTGCTGTATGTGGCTCCTGAATCACTTACGAAAGAAGAAAATGTTGAATTTTTAAAAAATGTAAAAATTTCTTTTTATGCCATTGATGAGGCACATTGCATTTCGGAATGGGGGCATGATTTCCGTCCTGAATACCGCCGAATCAGACCTATTGTCAATGAAATAGGAATTGCTCCCATCATAGCTCTAACAGCTACTGCAACTCCAAAAGTTCAACATGACATTCTTAAAAATTTAGGAATATTAGAAGCTAAGATATTCAAATCTTCTTTCAATCGTCCTAATTTATATTATGAAGTTCGACAAAAAACTGACAATATTGACAAAGAAATCATTAAATATATTCGTTCACAGGAAGGAAAATCAGGCATTATTTATTGCTTGAGTAGACGAAAAGTCGAAGAATTGGCCGAAATGTTGCAAGTAAATGATATAGCCGCTTTACCGTACCATGCAGGAATGGATTCAGAACAACGTACTATCAATCAGGATAAATTTTTAATGGAAGAAGTCAATGTAATTGTAGCAACCATTGCATTTGGTATGGGAATTGATAAACCGGATGTGCGATATGTTATTCATTATGATATTCCTAAAAGTTTAGAAGGTTATTATCAGGAAACAGGTAGAAGTGGCCGTGATGGAGGAGAAGGACAATGTATAGCTTTTTATTCGCGGAAAGACTTAGATAAATTGCGAAAATTTATGCAAGGGAAACCAATTGCTGAACAAGAAATTGGTTATCAACTTTTGTTTGAAACGCAAGCTTATGCTGAATCTTCGGTATGTAGAAGAAAATTATTACTTCATTATTTTGGAGAAAATTATACAGAAGAAAATTGTGGAAATTGTGATAACTGTTTGAAACCACGAAAATTTATGGAAGGACAAGAATTATTAACTTTAATATTAGAAACTATTTCTCAAGTAAAAGAGAAGTTCAAAGAAGAACACATTGTAGATATTCTAAAAGGAAATGAGACTACGGATGTTCTTTCTTATCAGCACAATGAGCTGGAAAATTTTGGAGCAGCGATGGACGAGGATGAACAATTATTGCATGCTGTTATTCGGCAAGCAATGATTGCAGGATATATTGCAAAAGATATTGAAAATTATGGATTATTGAAATTAACTCCACAAGGGAAAGCTTTCTTAAAAAATCCTACTTCTTTTCCTATTGTAAAAGATAATGAATTTGAGGAGGAAGAAGAAATAGGTACTTTAAATGCTGCCAGTACTTGTGCGGCAGATGATGCGTTGTTTTCTATTTTGAAAGATTTACGCAAAAAGCTCTCTAAAAAACTTGGAGTGCCGCCTTTCGCATTATTTCAAGATCCTTCGCTGGAAGCTATGGCTACATCTTATCCTATTACGTTGGAAGAATTACAAAATATCCCTGGCGTAGGAACTGGCAAGGCAAAACGCTACGGAGAAGAATTTTTAAAAGTGATTAAAGAATATGTAAAAGAAAACGAAGTGGTTCGTCCAGATGATTTGCGTGTAAGAACAGTAGCCAATAAATCAAAACTAAAAGTATCCATTATTCAAGCAATTGACCGAAAAATTGCACTTGACGATATTGCTATATCAAAAGGTCTGGATTTCAATGATTTACTCAATGAAATTGAAGCTATCGTATATTCTGGTACAAAAATCAATATCGACTACTTTTTAGATGATGTAATGGATTCAGATCGTATAGATGAAATTTTTGAATACTTCAGAACGGCTGAAACTGATGATATTGATGTTGCATTAGAAGAATTAGGCGAGGATGATTTTAGTGAAACAGAAATTCGATTGGTGAGAATTAAATTCTTATCAGAAGTAGGAAATTAAAAATAGTTTTTGACTTTTTAAAAAATCCTGTACCTTAAAGTAATTTTCTTTTTGTTTTGCAAGCTGGATAAATGTTATTTTTTTGACTTTCTCCGACAAAATGATTTGCTTAAAAGCAGAATTTTCATCAGGTGAATGCATTATGACCTTAAATGAAAAACCATATTCTGTGAAATGTTGAGATTCAGTGCAAATATTTTGTTTATAAAATTAGATTCATTCCTTCTTGAATAAGAATTTCTTATTTTTCAGCATAAAAAAATAACTTTAATTTTATCAATATTTTATTACGCTGAAATTAAAATAATCATAACTCATTTTTAATGAATCTCATTAAAAAATCTACTGAAAATAAATTTAAGTTAATGATATTTTTCAAAAACTATTTTTCGGGAATATTTTGCAGTGTAGCAAGCAGATAATTCCAGAATTTTTCTACAGAAGCAATATTCACTTTTTCGTCCGGCGAATGCGGGTAACGAATGGTTGGACCAAAGGAAATCATGTCCATATCGGGATAAT
>Ga0208826_1000406_pt1 | contig 46439 bp, 66 predicted proteins | sample AD_UKC115_MetaG_FD_184451 | JGI IMG/M metagenome (GOLD analysis project Ga0208826, IMG submission 184451) | Active sludge microbial communities of municipal wastewater-treating anaerobic digesters from Hong Kong - AD_UKC115_MetaG (SPAdes)... | ecosystem: Engineered > Bioreactor > Anaerobic >... | reverse complement strand
GGTGAGGGTGGCCGTGTACGGCCCCGGTTGCGTGGTGGTGCCGCTCAGCACGCCGCCGGCGAAATTGATCCCCGCCGGCAACGTGCCCGTGATCGACCAAGTGTACGGCGGCTGGCCGCCCTTGGCTCCCAGCACGGCCCGATAGGCGACTCCGCGCACGGGCGCCGGCGCATCGCCGACGATGTGCGGGGATGGGTTGATCGTCACGCACAACATCAGCGCTGCCTCAGCGTGTGGACGAGATCGTCCACGCTGCGGCGCAGCGCGGGCATGACCGTCGCCGTGTCTGCCGTGGCCTCGGCGATGCTTTCCAGCGCTGCGCCCTGGCGCTTGCGCTCGGGCACGTCGGCGAACTTGTCGGCGATCTCAGACAGGCGCTTGAACACGTCGGCCATGCGCTCGGTCAACTCGCCCATGTCCTCGCGCGTGGCGGCGCGTTCGCGCGGTGGAACGGGGATCGGCTCGATGACGTCTACCGGCGGCCCGCTGCGCGACACCGGCTGCGCAATGGGGAGCGTGCCGATCGCGTGAATCGCATCGATGATGCGCTGGCCCACGTCCTTGAACGTATCGCCCAAGCTGTCGCGTTTGAGCGTGGCGATGTAATCCGCGAGCACGTCGCCGTTGACGCCCAGGTCTTTTGCCAGCGCATCGATGTTGACGCCGAGCTTGGCGAGTTCGTCGCCGACGCCAATTTTTTCCGCTTGCGCCAAGTCCGCCACCTGCTGCGCGAAGGCGAGCGCATCGGCGTGCTTTTGCGCGGCCAGCATCGCATCGCGCTGCTTGGTCAACGCCTCGATTTGCAGCATCACCGCCGAGGTATCCACGGCGGGCGTTGCGGGGCCGGCGTAGAAGCTCGCCGGCAGGCCGCCGCCGGTTTGCTTGGTCAAATCCGGCATGCCCATGACTTGCTCGTAGAGCTGCGCGTAGCGGTCGGTGGAGGCATACAAGCGCCGCCCGATGCCGAGCACGTCCTCGCGGCTGGCGGTGCCGCTGGCGAGGCCCTGCAGCGCGAGCTGGAGCTTTTTCTCATCCGTGTACGGCGAGAGATTGCCGAGCGCGAGCTTCATCGATTCGGCCAAATCGCTCGCCGCGCTGCTGACCGATTGCGCCGCGCCCTCGAAGCCGCTCGCAGCCTTGCCGATCGAGTTTTGCAGATCGGCAATGCGCGCGGTGAGCGAATCCACCGAATCGATGTAACCGAGCTTCTTGCCTTGATCCAGCGTGCTGTTGCGCAACTGCGCAATGGCCGCGCGCACCTGCGCCGCCGCGAGCTGGTGTGCGCGGGCCAAGTCGCCCTCGGCGGCCCCCTGCATGCCCGCCGCCTTCGCCGCGGCGTTGAGTTTGTCGATGTTCTCTTTGAGCTGCGTTTCGCTCTGCCGCAACGCCTGTTGATACGCACTCAGCGGCGCCAGCGTGTCGGCGAGCGCCGTGCCGATGCCCGCCGCGAGATCGGTGTAGGCCTGCACCGCCTGCGCATGCGCTGCCGCTGCCGCATCCTTCGCCGCCTGCGCTTGCATCGCGGCGAACTGGTGGACGGCGGCGAGGTCGGCCTCAGCCACGCCCTGCATGCCCGCGGCCTTTGCGGCGGCTTCAAGCTGCGCGATGGTGGCGGCTTCGGCCTGCGCGATGGTGTCGAGCGCCTTTTGCAAGCCATCTTCGGGCTTGCCGAATTGGGCGATTCCGCCCGTGATCTGCGCCACGATGGCGTTGTAATTGTCCTGCGCGGTTTTCTGCGCTTTGGCAATCGTGGCGACGCGATACTGTTCCGCCTGCGCGAGCTGGTCGGCGGTGGCCCCGAGCGCGGTGAGCTTGGCAATCGCGGCATCGAATTGGGTGTTGATCGCGGCCAGCGTCGCGGCCCACGTGCCGGCGTTCGGATCGCCAGCCGGGTTCATCTGGCCGAGCATGGCTTGCACGTCGGCGGCATTCTTCGCCAGCGCCGCGTTGTATTGCTTTTGCGCGTCGGTCGCGGCGGCAAGCAAGTTCGCGGCGTTGATCCACTGCACCAGTTCATCCGGCGACAAGGTCGGCATCATGCCTTCAATCTTCGTGCGCAGGTCGGCCATGCTGATTGCCGGGTCAACGCCCAAGCCGGACAGCGCGCCTTGCGACTGGCGTTGCAGCGCGGCAATCTGCGCCTTCGCGATTTCGTCCGCGCTGTAATACGCCTTTTGAAACGCGCCGAGCATGGATTGCAGCTTGTCCACGCCGCCCGCCGCGTTCGATGCGGCATCGGCGAACTTGACGAAATCCGCCCCGGTTTTGCCGATCGACAAGCCCATCACGTCGAGCGTGGACTTCAGCGCCTGCGTTTCGGTTTGCAGGCGCGCATAGGTCGCGGCCAGCGCTTCGTTCTCGGCCTTCAATTGGCCGACGATGGCGGCGATGTTCGATAGCGACTTGTCATCGCCGAGCAACGACGCGCCGTGCTTCACGTCCACCTGCGCCGCGAGCAACATCTTCGCCGCATCGCTCAGCGTGTCGGCATTCGAGCGGTACTTCTCGGCGATCTGCGAGGCTTCGCCCGAGCCGAGCGCCTTGTCGATCTGCGCGAGGACGTTTTCCGCCTGCACGCGCAGGATGAACTTGTCCATCGTCTCCTTATAGGTACGGCCCATCACGGTCGAGACTTCTTCCGTGACTTTTCCGTCTTTGTTCCAGCGCTGTTGAAAGGCCGCCGTGACAATGTTCGCGGCTTCAACGCCAAGCGCACCCGCTGCCGAGTCGCGTACCTTTTGCATCGCCGCCGTGATCTGGTCGGCGTAGGCTTTTTGATCCTCGCTCAGCGCGGCATCGCGCCAACGGTAGGAGTTGCCAGAGAACAGCGCGCCCTTTTTCTTTTCCTCGTATTGGTTCGCGATGTTCGCGCCCATTGCGCCGATGGAAAGATTCGTTTTGGTTTCGCCGTTCGCATTCCAGCCCGTGCCGAACACGTTGCCGCCGGATAACGTGTTGAGCAGCGACGCGATGCCCATAACCCAGCCGACAACCGGCACGAAATAGCTGAGCGCGCCCACGCCAGCGCCGAGCGCCAAACTGCCGCCCTTGCCAAGCCCCAAGCCCTGCCCGAGCTGGTATCCGCCGAAAGCGCCACCGATGCCCGCGCCAATGTTCGCAAGCTGGCCGCCGAATGCGCCGCCAACGTCCCACTCGCCTTTTCCCGCCAAGCTCCCGAGGATCGATTGCGAGCCGCCCGAGCCGAACAGCGACGAGAATCCCTCCCACAGGTTTTTACCCGCGCCAATCCAGCTCGCCGCACTCGTAAAATCGAACCCGCCAGCCGCCGCGCCGCCCGCACCGCCGCTCGATCCGGCGACCACTTGCTGCACGATGCCTGCCGTCTGGTTCAGCGGCGTGCCGCCACCACCCGCCGCGTTCGCCATCATCGGCAACAGCGAGCCGCCGAACGCGGAGGCGCCGAAGATCGATTTCAGGATCGGGTTGATCACAGCCAGCTTGGCGAAGTAGTCGATTATCGACCCGACCGTTTGTTTCGCGAGATCGCGCAGGCCCTTGAACAGTGAGCCGCCGCGCACCAGCACGTCCGAGAAAATCCGCGAGACGCCATCGCCCGCCTGCTGCCAGATACTCGCCCAGCCGCGTGCGACCTCCTCATTCAACTTCACCGCGTCGGTGTGGTCGTAGACGCGCAGCGCGGCATTGCCGAAACTTGCAGCAATTTGCTTCACGCCCGCATCGTCAAGGCCCATTTGCTCGCGGTGCGCTTCAAGGTATTTCGTCGCCTCGTTCACCGCCTGCGCATACGCGCGCTGGCGTTCGGTAAGGCCGATCAATGATTCCTGGTCACGCAAGCGTTCCCACAGGCCGCCGAGGGAGTCGTCCTGCTCTTTGATCTTTGCGGTCGTGTCGGCGTAGTTGGCGCGAGCCGTGGCCTGAATCTCGCCGCCTACCCGGATTGCCTCGTTCAACTCTTTTTGCGTAATGATGTGCTTGGCAAAGGCCGCGCGCGCATCCTCGATCAATTTCGTGCCGGATTCCTCCGCGCGGGTGCGCACGTTCAACGCCTGAGTGTAGGCGTTGGAGCTTTCTTGCATGCCAGCCAGCGCGTTCTTGGCGTGTTCGAGCTGGTCATCGAAGCGGCGCATTTCGCCGGTGAGGTCGCGTTGTTTGTGCTTGACGGCATCCAGCGCCGCTTCTTTTGCGACATAGGCTGCGCCTTCGGTTTTCATGTTCGCAATCGTGGTGGCCGTCGCGGTGCCCGCCGCTTGTGCGTCCTTGATCGCGGCGTCGACGTGCATCTGCGCGATTTGCGCGCGCGTCTTGCCTGCGGTGGCCAGCGCCTCCGTCGCTTTCTTGGCCCCATCGGTGACCACCGCCCACGATTCGGCAGCTTTTTTGTCCGCGACGAACGCATCGGTTGCGTGACCGGCATACGATGACCACGCACTTGCGGCATTCTTCAACGCCCCAACCAAATCGCCGGTAGATGCCGCATTTCTCACTGCGGCCAGCGCAATACCCATGTCTTTGACGAAGTCCGCCGACTGGCCCGCCGCACGCCCCGCCGCTTCCAATTGCGCGCGCAAACCCGGCATTTCTTGAGCAAGCCTTGCCGCTTTCGCCTGCAAGCCGGCGATTTCCTCTTTCAGCGCCCGCGCCTTTGGCGTGCTGTCGTCGAACGCGCGGATGCCGTGCTCGAGGTACACGACGCTCGCATCGGCGAATTCCTTCTGCTTCTTCGCGATCTCATCGTTGATCGAACCGAGCGTCTGCATGTCGTTGCCGTACAGGCGCGCCGCTTCGCTCAACTTGCCAAAGCCGCTGCCATCGGTGGCGCGCAATGCCTCGTTCATGCCTTGGGTGGCGAGCGTCGCTGCGTCCACCTGGCGATTGAGTGCGGCCATCTCTTCGGCGCGCTTTTTGTTGGCGTTGGAGACGTATTCGTAGGCTTCGTACAGCGCGAACAGCGCCGTAATCACAATGCCAATGGGGTTGGCGCGCATGGCGACGTTGAGGCCCGTCTGCGCGGCGGTGGTGGCCGTTGTGGCGGCAGCCACTTCGAGCTGCGCCGTGCGCATGCCCACCGTCGCGAGCGCCGTTGCGGCAATCGCGTTGCGTACCGCCTGCAAGCCACCGGCAAACGCAACGACTTTTTCCAGCGCCCACGCCGTCGCCATGCCCGACCCGACAGCCAGCAAGCCGCGCACGATGATGTCCAGCGCGCCGGATTGCACCACGGCCGACAGCACGGTGGTCAGCATGCGCGCATGATTTGCCAGCGTCGCCATGAACCCGGCATCGCCAATTGCTGCTTTCAGCTCAAACACGGCGTTTTTCAGCCGCTCCAATTGCGCCGCGGGGGATGTGGACGCATCCGCCGCCGTCGCGCCGTACAGTTCGTGCAGGCGCGCGGCGAACTTGGGCAGGAAGTCGTCGGAGACCAACTTACCTTGCTCCATCATCTTGTCGAGCTGGGCAACGGTGACGCCCATTGCGTCCGCCGCGACGTGCATCGCGCCGGGCAACACGTTGCCCATTTGCAGTTTCAGTTCCTGCGCTTGCACGGTGCCCTTCGACATCATCTGATCGAGCGCAATCAGCATCGAGTTGGTTTCGGCGCCAGAGAGGTGCAGCGTGCGCGCGGCCTCGGCCACGCCGGTGAACACCTTCTGCGCACCCGCGCCCTCGAGCGCGGTGTTCTTTGTCGCCGCGGCCAAGCGCGTGAACGTGCTCGCGCTATCTTCAAGCGAAATACCCAGGCGGTTGGATTCTGCCCGCACGAAGGCGAGCGACTCGGCGGCTTTCTGCTGGCTGCCGGTGGCAGCTTCGAGGCCGTATTTCCAGCCTTGCAACTTGCTGTTCGCCTGGACGATGTCGGCGACGAGTTCCTTGCCAAAATGCAGGCCCGCCAGCGCGAGCATGCCTTGCTGCATCTCCTTCAACTGCTCGCTGATCGACTGCACGCCCGCGCGCGCGCGGCCGAAGCCCTGCGCCGCCTGCTCGCCGGCTTGCTGCGCGGCGGGGCCGAACTTGCGGGTTTCCTCGGTAACCTTGTTCAACCCGGTAATCGCCGCCGTGCCGTCGGCATTGATGCGCAGGGTGAGGTTCAGTGGGCCGGCCATGCTAAGCTGCCCCCATGACCCGAACCGCGCTGTCCATCGCCGCCGTGTGTTTCGTCCTCGTCCTGATGACGGGCTGGTGGGTGCCGATGGCGGTCGTGATTTTCTGCGTCGGGCTGTTCGTGATCTTCAGCGCCTTCGACCTGCTGAACCTGATCTTTCCGAACAAGCGATAGACGATCATTCCTTGCGCTGCTGCTGGTTCTGCACCCGCGCGGCAATGCGGCCCATCAACTGCACGTCGGCCAGCAAGGGCGGCCATTCCTGGCGCGGCAGCCGCAGCAGCGATGCCGCCGCGTGGATTTCCGCCGCGGCAATGCCCATGCGACACGCGCTCATGCCGCCCAGCCATTGCGGTTCGCAGTGCAAAAATACGGTGACCGCGTTCCAGTTGCATTCCAGTACCTCGATTTCGGTCACGCCGTCGGTGTCGTCGTCGTCGTCGGCATCGAGCGCCGCGCCGAGCGCCTCGCCTTCCAGGTGCGCCAGCACATGTGCCGGCGCACCCATCTCTCGTAGCTGCGCGGCGATGTCGGTGCGGTCGATCTGCTCGACCGCGCCATCGCCGGAAAGCGCGCGCGCTACTTCTTCGAGTTTTTTCCTTTCGCCCTCAGCTGGCCTTCAACGAAGGCGGTGAACAGCGCGGTGCAAACGGTGGTGTCGTCCAACAACGCAGGCTTGGCAACATCGAATGCAACCGGCTTGCCGGCTTCATCGTTGACGCCCTCCACCTCCACCAGCACCCGCTCGAGCAGCGAGCGCACGGACAAGTCCTCGCTCTTGATCTGATCCATCACGGTTTCGTAATCGACCTGGTCGAGCTTCTCCAGGCGCACGCCGAAGGTCTGCGTGATATAGCTGCCGGGCTTGCTGTCGGATTCGACTTCGACGGCCACGGTGGCGGGGAAACTGTGGCGTTTGACGAGCGTAAAAGGCATGGAAAACTCTCCGTTGAGGGGGTGAAAATCCGGCCCGCGCAAGTCGGGCCGGCAAGGGGCGATCGATGCGGCGAGGCGTTCCCTCGCCCGAAGCCCTCTCCCCTGCGGGAGAGGGGAATCACGATCAGGTGAACTTGAGGCTGTACTCGTCGCCGCCGGCGCCACTGGGCACCGCCACGAACGGAATTTCATAGCCCGCCACGCCATCGATATCGATGGGCTTGGGGTACTCCAACTGCGCGCGAATGGGCAGGCTCACGTTCAAGCCCGCGCCCTTGGTGATGGTGTTGGTCAGGGTGACGATGTTTTGCGCATCCGCAATCGCCCACGGGTTCCACGTGGCGAGGGTTTGATCCTTGAACACCTTGAGCGAGCCGCTCGGCTTGCGATCGCTGATGACCACTTCGCGCGCATTGCTGCACTCGATCAGGCCCACTTTCGTGTTCGAGCTCAGGGTGAGGCTTTGCGCGCACACGTTCTGTGCGCCCACCAGCACCTGCCACACCTGCGCCTCGATCGCCGCCGGCGTCTGGAACGGCGTCCAGTTGATGCCCGTGGGCAGGGCGGCGTCGGTGGGCACGCTGAACTGCCCGGTCAGCTTGACCGTGCCCTTGGCGTACTGCTTGATGCTGAAGTCGAAGTCCAGGCTGCCGCGCACGCCGGTCATCTTGCACAGCACGCCGCCCCAGTAGAAATACACGCTGGCCGAGTCGAAGTTCTGCGAGATCGGCGCATAGGTGGTGTCCGCCGGCGGCCCCGCGGTGAGCGTTTCGTTGTGGCCGCAGATTTTGTACAACTGCCCCAGCGGCGCGGCAGTGCCCACCGTGGGGGCGCCGAGGATGTCGCACTCGGCGGACAGCTCCACCCGCTTGCCCACGAGCACGAACGGATCGCCGCCGAAATACGGGCGGTCCACGCTGCGGTCGAGTTTGTCGGCGGTGGGCGTGATCTGCGTATTCATCAGCAGTATGGCGTTGGCCGCGGCGGGCACGGCATCGGTGCCGTAGACGGTTTCCTTTTTCAGCAGGGCAACGCGGTTCCGGGTTTGAATGAGTGCCATTGGTCAGTCCTCGGTTTTGTGATTGCGGCGCGGGCGCGGCGCGGTGGGGGTATCGAGCGCCACGGGCGCGGCGGGGTCGTCCTCGGGCCGGCAAGGGCATGCCGGCTCGCCAGTCGGCGGCTCGATCAACTCGCAGCTGCCGTCAGTGTTGCGGCGGTAGGTGCCGCCGGAGTTCGGGGTGACGTCATTCATGAGCGGGCCTCGTTGCGCGTGCGTGTGCGGTAGATGTCTTGCCACCACACGTTGCCCGCGGTGTATTTTTCCAACCGCCCCGCCTGGTGATCGATCACCAGCTCGCTGCCGGGCGGCATCCAATTGATCAAGGCGTCGGCCACCGCGCGGCGCGCGGGCACCAGATCGTTGAGGGCATCGCTGCCAAGGTTCGCCGCGCGGTAGTTGCGCACGCAGATGACAACGCCGAAGGCAATGGCGGTGGACTGCACCAGATAGCCCGCGCCGCCGGCATGCGGCGCGGCGGTTTCCGCCACCGGCACGACGTAGGCCGCCGGCGTTGCGCCACTGGCGCCTTCGTAGGCGGCATCGAGCGCGGCCGAGGTGTCGATGACCCAGCGGCCATCGAGCTGCGCACGCAGGCGCGTGAGAATCGGCGCAATGTCGAAGGCGAAGTTCGAGTTCACGCGCGCCCCCCGAAATCGGCCAGCGATGCGGCGGTGAACACGCGCCCCGGCGCCACGACCTGCGCAAGCCCCGTGCCGCCGCTGGCGGTCGGGTCGCCCGCGCCGAGCGAGATGGTGCCATCGGCCACGAGCGACAAAAACTTGATCGCATCGCGGTAGTCGCGCGCGATCGGGTGCGTGGCGGCGTCGCCGATTTGATCCTTGTGCAGCCGGTAACGCACCAGCGCGCGCGCCCAGGTGGTGAGCAGGGTCGGAAACGCGGCAAACGGCAGCGTGTAGCGCTTGGCCAGATAGCCGTCGATCAACTGGTTGACGTCGGCGATCGCCGCGGCGACCGTGGCCAGCGCCTGATTGGCGAGCGCGACCTGATCGGGCGCGAACGCCGAGGTGTCCAACCCGCGCAGCACCGCGTCCATTAAAACGGTCTCTACGATCGGCGCGTTCTCAGGCGTTGCGACTTGCGCAATCTCCTGAGCGCGCGGCGACTCGGCGAGCTGGGCGGGCGTGATGTACATGGCAGCGGGCGCTGGGCGTCGAATTACTTCGCGGCCTTGTCGGCCTTGAGTTGTTCGACGAGCGCGCCGGCATCCACCAGCGGGGCGCCGACACGTTCATCCAGCTCGACGACATCGCCGACAACCAGAGGCTCTTTGCCGGTTTCGATTCGGGTTTTGACTTCGTAGGTTTTCTTGGCCATGACGGCTCCTTTGCGGTGCGAAGCGGGTTTCCGGAAACCGCGCGCGTTGCACGCGCGGTTTCGAGAACGCCGCTTCAGGCGACGACGTTCTGCCCGAGGAAGCCCGCGGTCACGCCGGACAACACGGCCGATCGGTCGAAGCTCACGCCGTAAATCCAGCTCTTCGACTGCGGCTCCCAGTACGGCGTCTCCACCGCCGGGTGGCCGTTGTAGGTGTAGGTGTAGCCGTAGCTCGGCTCCTCCTGATTGATGGAGCCGGTGGCCGTGTAGGCCAGCACCACGTCTTTGCCCCACACGTCCGAGGCGTTGCCCGCCTCGTCGAAGGTGATCATGCCGCCCACCTTCACGTTGGCGATGCCCCACAGCTGCGCGAGCAGCTCGGGCGTGGGCGTGTCGCGGCTGGTGTACTTGATGCGATCCAGAATCGCCGGGTGGTACTTGACGGCGTTGTAGACCTTCTTCGACAGCACGAGGGTGTTCGGGTCTTGGCCGATGGTAGCGCGCACGGCTTCCATCCACGTCTGCACGTCTTTGGAGGGATTGCTCACGCCGGAGTAGTCGCTCCACTGCGCGGTGCCGGTGAGGGCCACCTTGTGGTTGGCGTCGTAGCTGGCCGCGTTGCGCGCCACGCCCGCCTGCTCCACTTCGAGCGAGAGGATGTTGGTGCGCATGGCCAAGTTGACGGCGCGCGTGCCAAGGTCGATGCCCGGCATGACGCTGGCGTCCTGTTGCAACTCGCGCGGCACCGGCGCTTCGAGCGCGTTGCCGACGAGCGCGAACGGCACGCCCTCATAGCCGAATTGGATGCGCGCCGTTGCCGCACCGGGTGCGCGGCGCGTGTTGTAAAGCTTGAAGGCTTCCTTGCCGAACTGGATGACGCGGCCGCCGCGCAAGGCGACCGGCACGCGCGGAAACAGGCTCTCGCCGATGGCTTCGGGCAGGCGGTAGCCGAGCGCGATGGTGGACAGCACCGGATCGACGACGCGCGCCTGACCCAGATTCATTTGACCGGTAGGAGTGGGCATGGATGTTTCTCCGAAGGATTCGAGGGAAGAGGGTCAGTTCGGGATCAGCTTCACGCGCACGCGCTGGCCGGCGGCGCTCGACGCATCGAGCGCGCGACCGACGATGGCGTTGGGCGCGGCGCCGGGCGCCTTGATCGCCTTGCCGGCGACGTCGGTGCTGATGGCGTCGCCCACGACGAACGTGCCGCCGCTGACGACGACGGCAACGCCATCGCTCTGCACCGCAAGCGCATCGCCGCTGGCGGCGGCCGAGTTGGCCACGCCGAGCACGTTGACGCCTTGCGTGGGCACGGCGCCGGTGGCGGTGACGAAGGTTTCCGCGACGATCGCCGCAGCGGCGATCACGGTGAGCGTGAGAAGGGGAATTTTTTCAGTCGACATGGAAAGCGTCCTCGAAGGGGGTTAAAACGCAAGTTCAACCGCCCACGGCGCGCACGGCGTCGGGGTAGCTGGCACCGGGGTGATTGCGCTGCCAGGCGAGCGCCTTGGCATGCACGCCAAGACGGGCCTGATCGACCAGCGCGCCGTCGGCGGCGGCGAAGCTCGCCACCGCATCGCCACCGCTGGCGTCGGCGGATTTTTCGGCGAAGTCGATCTGCGTCGGCAGCGAGCCGAGAAATTCCTTGAGCGCCTCGACCGGCGCCTTGCTGACCGTTTTGTCGCCCTCGGCGAAGCTGATCGGCTCGCAGCCCAAGCTGGCCAGCACCTCGACCAGGGCGGTTTTGTGGCGCGGCAGAATCTGGCCACGGGCGGCCAACGACTCGGCAAACTCGGCAAGCCCGGCTTTGCGCGCCTGGGCTTCGGCCTTGGCAATGGCGGTTTCGCGATCCTTGATGGCCTGCTCGCGCGCGGCGACGGCCTCGGCTTGGGTTTTCAGGGCGGCTTCGCGCTCGGCGAAATCGGCCTGCGGGGTGGCTTCTGGCATTGCGGTCTCCTTGATCGGGGTACCCGCATCGGCGGGCGCGGCAAACACCGGCAGCGGCAGCGCGAGGGCGCTGTCGTCGTCGGCAATGAGGTGGCGCAGGGTGCGCACGAATTCGGCCAGCGCGCCGCGCTTGGCCTCGGCGGCAAACTCCACCGTCACCGCGCCATCGTTCTCGCCGAACGCGGCGTCGGGCAGGCCCTTCAACGCGGGCGCGGCCGCACCGAGAAACCCGATATGGCGCAGGTAGAGTTTTCCGGGCTTGGGGTTGCCGGGTGAATCGGGCAGGTACCAGCTCGCCGAGACCTTTTTGAAATTGCCGGCGTTCACCATCGCGGCGAAGTCGGCATTGACCTGCTTGGGCTCGGCGTAGAGCGTGCCGCCCTCGAACTTCAGCCCGCCCGCCCAGCCGTAGGCCGGGGCGTTGAGCTGCGGGTGGCCGATGACGAACGGGGCCTCATGGGCGGACGCGTCGTAGACGCTGGCGGCTTCAGCGAGCTGGGCGTCGGTGAACTCGATCGCGCGCCCGTCGACACTGGTGTGCCGACCGGGGCGGAAGAAAGCGATGCGCCCTGCGGGCGTGGCGGTTTGGGTTGGCGACATGACCGGCACAGAGTGCCGGTCGCGCGATCAAGGGTGGGGGCGAAGGGTTTCGCTGCTTATTTTGGGGAGGGATTGGACGTATTGCCGTGCCGCTCATCAAGACGGCGACTCAGAAGGCCGAGATGCCGACGCATGAGATAACCAGGCAATCGGAACGACCAAAGGAGCGCCAGCGTGCCGAAGAATATCACCGCGCGCTCCGCCCACAAGCGCCAGTATTCCGGCGGCTCCGAATGCTGTGGGGTTTTCGTCAACGACGCCGTGAACGCACACATCAGCACGACCAGGCATAGAACAAACATGTTCCGATGCCGGCGCAAATCCCTTCTCAGCAACTCCAGATAAACCATGTCCTGACGGATATTGCTGCCGCGCAACGCCCGCTCATCGGAACTCATGACCATCACGTTCACGAGAAACCCAGCCAGCACGGAAAAAACCGTCGCCACGATTTGCATCGCGTTCGGATTGTCGTGGTACCCGGGTTGCGCAAGCCAAGCGAACAGGGTGGCCACGGCGATGCTTGCGGCCACCCTCGCAATCTTCCAGCAGTCGATGGGCTGACGAAGTTTCATTGCTTCCAGCGCTTGCTGCCGACCAGCTCTTGGCGATAGGCCGAGAGTTTGTTCCATGCGTCGGTAAAGTCCAAGTCGTTCTGTTTGCTCAGACGCTTTATCGGCACCGTTCGCCCCAGCGTCAACTCCTGCGCGCCAACGCGATTGCCGCGCCCCGTGATCAGCTCGACATCCGTTCCATCGGGCGCATCCGCCGCCGCCTCATTGGCCACGTCCACCAAAGATTTCACAACCACAGGCTCACCCTTGGATCCACCTTTCACATTGATGGTGGCGCTGATGTTCAGCTCTCCCCAATGGCGGACAAGCGCATCGCGATCGGTATCGCTCCGCGCTTCTTTTTCGAAGGCTTCACGCAGTTTCTCGATCATGCGCAGCCATCCAGCCTGCAACCAACCCGATGCGCCATCCTGCGCGTAAGCGTTGTATGCCGTCGCCGAGATTTTCAATTCCTTGACGCCTTCCGCCGCCAGCGTTTTTGCGCGGTCCGAATTGAAGCGCGCGCGTAATTCGAATGCCTGCGATGCAGGCGCCGCATTTGCCGCCGCAAGTAGACGACTCAAATACATGTTCACCGCACCCAGCCGAATGCCGCCGTCGGCACACACGAGAAGATCGTCGTCATCGATCAGACAGAAGGCATCGGACAATTTGAAGGCCCGCCGATTCGGAGGCGCCGTGGCTTGATCGGAATCGGTCGCCGTAGCGACGCCTATGCCCAACGTGCTCATCGACTCATCGGGCACACCCATACCAATGGCGATGCGCAAAAAATCGCTTTGCTGCAAGTCGCGGTGGCGAATGGCGATGACGCCAAGCTCCGGGTGCCGCACTTCCGTGTCGGCAACCTTTTTCAGCTGGTTCAGTGCAGCTCGCACAGACTTCTCCAAGGAGTCGCCCGGATGCTGGCCATAAATGGCTCTGACGTAGTGAATGCGCTTCTGCGCTACCGAACGCGACATACGATGACTGCTCCTCGTCTCAAGAATGGAGACGAGAATGCACCGATGCCAAATTCGCGCCCCCCGACTCCTCTGGCGAGGGCGAGCATATCCCATAGGGTCACGCACCGCATTTAAAACCCGTTTAAATCGCGCCACACGCCCAGCGAGGGGTCGCAGGCAGGGGGTAGCCGCACCCCGAGGCCCGGAAACGCGCTCAGGGGCGTTTCTGGCGGTCGTCATTCCAGCGCCGTCCGCAGGTGGTCGCCGAGGATGTCGAGGATCTCCGTCTTGTCGTCCTCGGACAGGCCAAGGAAGGGTCGGGCCGGGATGCCGCCGCGACCGAACTGGTGGGTGGCGCCGTAGATGGCGTTCGTGCCGACCAGCACGGCATCGTCGCCGTCGCGCTGCCAGCTGAACATGTCGCCGAGCAGGTGACCGTCGAATTTCAGCTTCGGCACGCCGGGGCGGCGCGCGGCCTTGCGCTTCTTGTATTTCGGTGACAAATCGACCCACGGCGTGCCGTCCGGCGACTCCTCGCGCGCGGCGCGCGCCTGCGTCGCCGTCTTCATCGCCTCGCCGATATCGCCCAAGGCGATGCGCAGGCCGTCACCGCCGACGGCGGATTGCAGGCGGGCGAAGGCGGCCCGCATGCCTTCGTCGTTCAGCTCGATGGAGAAAAAAGCGCCTGACATGGTGGTATCCTTCGTCTACGGGAGCGCGGTTGTTTCCGACCGGAACGGTTAGGGTGGCGCAAGCCTCGCTATGATCTGGGTTCGACTCCCAGCGCCGCGCTCCCTGCTCATTTCACAGCGCCCTTGAGCACGATCAGAGTGCCATCATGGACGCCGGCACGAATATCGGCCCACTTGACCAGCCCAGCCGTCCTGAACCAGTTCCCGACGATCTTGCCGTCAGTCGTTTTCTGCGCAAAGCCGTAACGAAAGACCAGCTTGCCAGCGCCGCGGCGCTCGGCGTCACTGACGAACAGCAATACGTTGTCGGCTTGATCGAGCAATACCACGGATGCGCTGCGAATCAGGGACGGCATGCGCACCAGTTCTTCCGGCGCGAACGCCTTCGGTTCACCTGCCGCCGTGATTGCATCTGCTTTCGCTGTGCGCAGGGCGTGCCAAACTTCCACATCGCGAACGCTGAGCACGACCGATTCCGGCAAGATGCCTTGCGCGGTCATGGCTGTCACGATTTCAGGATCGAGCGCCCCGATGGCCATCGACAGGTTTCGCGTCATGCCGGTGCGCGCCAGCGTCTGCGCCTGAAACTCGGCATACGCCGTATCGAGCGCCAGTTGCGCTTGTACATTAGATAGAAGCTCGACCGCCGCCACTGCCGCCGAAGGCGCGGGCAGCCGGTCGGTCTTGAGCAACGCCCACTGCACAAGCTGCTCGAACGCATCGCGCCCCGGCGCATAGCCGAAGCCGGGGTCCACGCCCGCCGGTGTCTGCACCCGCTGCGGGTACGAACTCTTGCCGCCGACGGTGACATCCTGCATGTCGTCCGGCGGCGCCGGGTCGAGCCGCTCGATGCCGAGTTTTTTCAGGTCGCGCTCGGCCAGCGCGCGCACGCTGCACTGGCAGCCCCAGCCGTTGGGCGGATAGTGCGTGCGCCACCACGGATCGTCCGCATGCAAGATGACGGGTTGAGCGCCCCACGCCAGATGCAGCGGGCGTGGATGCGCGACGGCATCGGAATGCACGTACTGCCAGTAAGGCCGCACGGCCTTGATGTCCTGCAATTGTGCCCAGCGACCCGCGGCGTAGCTCGTGCGCAGGTTGGTCTCGTAAATGACCCTCGAACGCCAGTTGCGGCCGCCGTTGTAGTCCCAGCCATATTGCGCAACGATCGAGTCGAAGTCCTTGCGGAATTCGGCCAGCGTCGCGCCCTGCGCGATGGCCTTGTCGATCGCCTCGCGAAAATCGGCCACGAGGTCGCTGCGATTCGCGCCCGCGACGACGAAGGCGTGGTCGTGCATCGCTTGCCAGACATCCGTCCAGGCGCGCGTATTGAGATTGACCTTGCGCCGGAAGAAGTCGATCTGCTCGCGGAATGGCAGCGAGCCGTAGGAAGCGCCCGCCATCACACGCTGCCCGCTTCGCGCAGCACCTCATAGCGTCCAGCGAGCGCCGCCGCGGCCAATGCCTGCTGCATCGCGGATGTGTACTCATCGAGCGACAGGTCCGGCGCGAGCTGGTGCAGGGCGTCGCGAATCTGTTCGAGCGAGTCGGCCTGCTCGACCAGCGTACGGATCTGTTCGATCCATGTCGCCATCGCCGGGCGCATCACCCTGTCCGCCTGCGCCAGCATCATCGCCGGCGCATCCGGCGGCAGCGTTGCACCTTCCGCAAACGCGGCGTTACCGGCGTCCTGGTTGCCGCCGCCGAACGGCGGCGCGGGCGCGGGCGCGGCTTTCTCCTCCCACTCGCCGCCGTAGGTCTGCGTGATGTAGTCCAGCGTCGGCTTGAAGCCGATCTCACTGATTGCCTTGTCGCGCGTGGCGCGCGCGCCGAGGTCTTCGTTTTCTTCCACGTCGCGAAACACCTGCGGAATCGCCGCACCCGGAAAGTTCCACTGCGTCAGCCAGCGCGCGGGGCCGGTGTTGAAGCTCTCGCAAATCAAATCCGAATCGGCCTTGACCAGATCCTGCCGCACCGCCATGTGGACGTTGCCGAGGGCGCGGTTGCCGCCGTTCTGGCCCACCTGACTGGTGAGCGTCTGCCCGAGCACCACCTTGGCGATGGTCTCCTCCATCGTGTCGTGCAGGGTTTTGTAATCCGCCGTGCCGCTGCGCGCGGCTTCGAGCAACTCCAACTGCATGTCCGCGGGCATGATGATGCCGGCATCGGTTTGAATCGCCGCCGCCGCGGCCAGCAGCTTGCCGCGCTCCTCGGCGCTCGCGCCCTGGTCGTACTTGCCCACCGCGGTGGGCATGCCGAACTTCTCCAGAAACACCAGCCAGAACTTGATGCCGTTGCATTTGAACAATACGGGCCAGTACAGCCAGTGCGCCAAGCCCAAGCCGTACGGTTCGTCGTCGTGGTCGGCGCCGGTGCGAAAATGCCAGAAGTACGGCGCGGGCGCTTCTTCGCCGGGCAGCATGTTGGCGAACGTGCGCAGGCGCAGGCCCTGATGCTCATCGAAGGCAAACCGGCGGCGGTTGCGCACGCGGATCGCCTCCAGCGTCACATGACGCCCTTCTTGCCCGTAAATCAACTCAGCCACGGCGTAGCCATAGAACACGCCGTAGTGCATGCCGCCGGTGACGGCGTCCCAATTGATGCGGGTCAGTTGCTGCTTCAAAAAATCGGCGGCCTCCGCATCGATGGGCGCATCCCCGCCGGGGCGCACGTCCCACTCGCAGCTGACGACGGCGTTGCGCCGCTGTTGCAAAGTGCTCTGCACCTGCGGCTCGCTCAGCACCTGTTCGTACAGGCGCAGATCGCCGCCGCCGCGCGCGGCGAGCAGGGTGTCTTGCGGCACCAGGAGCGGCGCAAGATAGCCGCGCGTGATGTCGCGCCCGCCGCCGATGGAGGCGATTTCGCGATGCGATTCGGGCTTGGGTTGCGGCGTGTCCGGGTTGACGATGGCCTGTTCTGCGTTCAATGGAAACCTCCAAAATCGTTGCCGCCGCGCACCGTGCCGAAGCCGGTGCCGGTGGGAGCGAATGCGAAGCCGGCGGCGCTGCTGCGCAGGCCGGTGCTGGCGAAGTCGATCTCGCCCCCGCCCAAGCCCGCCGCACTCACAGCCAGAAAACACGCCCACGCGCGGTCGGCGTGGCCGGCGCTGTCGCTGTCGGCGATGAAGCGCACGGTGCCGGTGGGGCCGGTGACTTTTTTCAGCTTGTGCAAATCCGCGCGCAGTTCGTGGCTGCCCATCGGAATACGAATTTTTCGATCCTCGAACGCCTGCTTGCCGGCGGTGGCCAAATCTTGCTTCGCGCTGGCGGTGAACAGCACGCCATGCACGCGCGAGGCGCCGTAGCGGCGAATGGCGTCCTCCACCGGTTTTTCGCCCATGCCGGTTTGATCCATCCACACCCGGCGCACGCGGTAGCGCGCCATGACGTCGGCCAGCAGGGCATCTTGCTCGGCGAACGATTTGCCGCGCTCGGCGATGATCTCGCGCGCCCACAGCACATCGCCGATTTTCTCGGCCACCCAGATGACGAACAGGTCGTTGCGCGCGGCAATGTCCACGCCCACGTAGCACTCCCCGCCCGCATAGGCGTCGGGTTGGCCGGCGGCGTCGTCTTCGCAGGCGGTGATCAGATCGAAACTCAGCCAGGCGTGCGCTTCGTCCAGCCACTTCAGCTCGAACTCCTGCGCCCACGAATCCTCATCGTTCAGCGCGCGGCGCAGCTCGTCGATGTTGCGCTCCAAGCCGTCGGCCACCGCCTGGTAAATGTCGGTGGTGTGTTTTGACCAGCTCGAATCCCTCGCCGTCATCAGCTCGTAGAACTTGTTCGCCTTGCCGTTCGGCGTTGAGATGACGCGCAACTTCAGGCCCGGTTTGGAGATGACCGGAAACAGCGCGCGCCAGATCGCGCGCGAATCCTTGTGAAAGGCGAACTCGTCCAGCAGTACGTTGGCGGAAAAGCCGCGCGCGGTGTCCGGGTTGGCTGGCAGCGCCGTCACCTTGCTGCCGCCGGGGGTTTCGATTTCCAGCGCGCGCACGTCGTGATCGAAGTCGTAGTCGAACTCCTTGAAGCCCGCTTGAAGGGCGCGCAAATGCAGCTTTACGCCCTCGTTCATCGCCTCGCGTGCCTGACGCTCGCCGCGCGAGAGAATCACCCAGCGCGTGCGCCGCCCTTCGGCTTCCGCACGCACGACATCGAGCGCGATCTCCAGCGTACTGGTGAACGTCTTGCCCGACTGGCGCGCGAACATGGCGCACTTGTAGCGCGCCGGGTCGTTCAACCAACGCTCCTGATAGGGGTACAGTGGCAGCGCGGGTTTCATACGTTGTTGCCATACGCGGCGGCGATGACCTTGGCCACCATCGCGGCGGGAACTTCGCCCGATTTGCCGAGCGCGTCGAGCTTGGCGCGCTGCTCGCGCACGAGTTCCTCGCGCGCTTCCTGCCGGATCGCCTGACGTTCTTTCAGCGACTTGCCGCGCGCATCGAGGGTGTCCTTGGCCGCACGCGCGAGCTTGCGCACGTCGTCGATGGTCGCCTCGTCTTCCTCGTTCATGCGCAGCGCGACGTGGGTCATCGCCGTGGTGACGGACTGCATCAGCAAGGCGCCGGCGCGCTCGTCCGGGTTTTCACCCAGCTCGGCGACGATGGCGCGCGCCGCGGTGTCCTGCGCGCGTATGCGCTCGGTGATTTCCTTGTGCGCGCTCTGGTAGCGGTGCAGCGACGAGCGGCTGATCTTGTCGCTCGGAAATTTCGCGCCGAGGTCGGCGATCATTTCGTCCAGCGTCAGCCGATCCTCGCGCAGCACCTTCTCGATGTAGGCGCGCGCGTCCGGCGCCATGCGGGTGATTTTGGATTTTCTCGGCATGGCCTCACGCTCCCGGCCGCTTCACGCCCGGCACGCGCGCGCGGCCGACGACGACTTCCTGCCCGCGCTCGGACAGGCGCGCAACGAGGATGCCCGCCACCGGCTCGTCGAGGAAAATCAGTTCCTGTTCGGCCAGCCACGCGAGCTGCGTCTTGACCGCATCGCGGCTGACCTCGTGCCCGAGATACGCCATCGCCTGCGTCAGCACGCTGCTGTTGAGCGTGTAGGAATTCGACTCGTGCAGCAGTCGCAGAATCACCAGGCGCTGGTCTTCGCGCATGACATCGGCAAAGGGTTTCATTTCGACTCCAAGAGATGTTGCTGGATCGAGCGCACCATCTCGTGCGTGGTTTCGCTGCGTTCGTTGAGCGCGCTGACGGTGCCGTTCAAACTGTTCAATTCGCCGCGGATGCCGAGCAAGTCGCCGTGCGTGGGCATGTGACGGATGGTGGTTTCCAGGATCGCGATGCGGTGGCCGTGATCGCGCAGCGATTCGCCGACACGGGTGGCGTAGCCGTCGACCAGATCGCGCAGGTCGGCATCGCCTTCGACCAGGGCTTTTTTCAAGTCCTCGGCCATCTTCGTGCTGCGCGTGCGCTGGTACAAAAACACGTTGAACACGAGGATCGCCAACAGGATGGCGATGTGCGAGAGCTTGAGCGTGTCGCTCCAGTTCCAGTTATCGAACACGATTCGCCCCCCACGCCACGGCGGCGGCGTGCGCGCAGGCACGGCAGCGGATGGTGTTGAGCGTGCGCAGGCGCGCAGGCTCGATCGCCCCGCCGCAGTCGGCGCAGGCGGTGTCCACGCGCGGATCGCGCGGCGCGAACGACGCGGTAATGCGCGCCAGCGCGGCATCGCGTTGCCGTTGTTCCAGTTCTTGCGCGCGATCCACGATGTCAGCCACGTCTCACCTTGTTCAGTTCGTCTTTCAATTCCTGCGCGCACTTGCGCATGCCGCGCGCCTGCATCGCCATCAAGCGCCGCTCGATGTGGGTCCAGTCGGCGTGCCGGGCTTCCGCCTTGCGTTCGAGGGCGTAAATTTCGCGCTCCCAGGTTTCTTGCAGCGTGCGCAGCGCGTCTTTCTCATTGCGCGCCATCGGTACGCCCCAACAGCTCGGCGCGCGCGCGGTCGTCGTTCGCGGTGCGCAGCGCGGCCTGATACAGCGGGATCATCGCCAGCGCATCGAGCACGCAGATCGCGGGCGCACCGGCCACCACGCAGCGCGCGGGCGGCGCGGCGGGCTCGGCCAGCGGCGCCGTCAGCGCCGGCGGCAGCGGGCGATACGCCACGCGCGGCACTTCAATGATTTCCGGGCGGCTGACCACCTGCGGCTTCGCCGGCAGCAGGCCACAACTGGCCAGCCACGGCAGCGCACACAGGCAGACGAGCCAGTTCCGCACAAGTCGCATCACGGCCTTTCTCCACGAGGGCGGACTGCCGGCGCGCGGCGTCCCGTTGCAATTGGTCGATGCGCTGCGCCCGCGCGGCAAGCTCGGCCTCGCCGAGCGTGCGCATGGCGTCGTGCCGCGTCTGCAAGGCATCGAGCTTGCCTTTGAGCGCGCCGAGCGCGGTGCGCGTGGCATCGACGGCGGCCACGGCCACGGCGGTGTCCGCCTTGGCCTGCGCAAGCTGCTTGTTCAGGCCCTCGATCGTGCGGCCGGCGAGGGTGTCGGCCACCCAATAGCCGCCGATGCTGCCGAGCAACAGCAACAGCGCGGCCAGCGCGAGTTCGGTGTAGACGCTGGAGGGGGTCATGAGCACGCCCCGATGTCGTCCCACCCGGCGGCGAGGTAGGCGGGCTCCAGAATGAGCAAGATGCGCCGCACGTAGGCGCGGTTTTCGACGTAGGCCGCCGGGGCGCGGACGCGGAAGTTCTCCACCGCAAACCACCATGCATCGGCGTTTGCCCCGGCCTTCACCGCCAGTTTTTGTTCGCGTTGGCGCATACCTTGGCCGCCGTTGTAGTCGGCCAACACAAAGGCCCACTTGTGGCACTCGTCCGCGCCCGGCGCTTGCGCGTACAGCCACGCGTCGTAGCAGGCCATCGCGCGGATGGCCCAGCCTGCATCCCACGGATCGGGCGCGCCGACCTGCGGGCACACGCGCGGCAACCACTGCGCCGTAGCCGGGGTGAACTGCGCCAAGCCTTGCGCGTAGGCGCTGGCGGCGTGGGGTTGCCACGCGCTCTCTTGATGAATCTGCGCGGCCAGGCGCGCGGTGGGCGAATCCAGCCCGAAGTTTTCCGAACCGGCGCGCTCGATCACGGCGCGATAGCGCAGCGAATAGCTCGGGATTTTCACCGCCGCGTACTGCACGCGGTACTGCTCGAGCAGATCGGGCACGGTTTGCGCCTGCGCGCTGAGCTGGCAGGGCGACAAGCCCACACCCAGCGTCAACGCCAGCGAGGCGAGCACGGCACAAAGGTTCACGGCAACAACGCCCCGGCGACGACGGCGGCGGCGACGATCAAGCCGCGCCGCTTCCACGCCGTGCCCTGCTCGATGCCGCGCAGGCGCTCGGGCTGCGCGTGCGGAAAAATGCGCTCGTCGATCCACTGGCCCATGTACGCAAACATGGCCAGCTTCGAGACGCCCCAGAACAACAGGCCCACTTTCGCCGGGTTGAGCCAGGCGACCACGGCAAAGGTGACGACGAACAGCCACAGCACCGGCTGCGCGGTGAGCTTGCGGTACACGCGATGGACAAGGTCTTCCGCGCCGCCAGCGCTCGGCGCAAGGGGGGGCGCGTTGGCAGCCGGCGACGCGGAAGGGTTCGGGGATTCGGTTTCGTTCATGGGCCACTCCAAAAAAAGCGGCCGCAGGTTTGCTCCGTGGGCCACGCGGGCAAGTTACGCGCGCGCGCGTGGATGGCGGGGGCGAAGGGTTTCGCTGCTACAAACGTCACGGGCCGCAGTGCGCGGCCCGGTTGGGTTGGATGGCGCCTATCACCTATCGCGCGTGAGGTGGCGACTTTCACGTAACTCGCACGCGACTTTCACGCGGTTTTGCGCTCCCGCCGCCCGCGGCAAATTATGTTGAACGCTTGACAACACCGCGCGAGTGTTGTATTCTATTCAACATGAAAGCGCAGCCCATTCTCCACACCGCAATGAAGTTCGGCGACGAAGCCGTGGCGCATATGGCGATCTGGGCCGTGCCGCATCCGCTGCGCGGCAGCGCGCACGGCTACAAGTATCGCCTGGCCTATGTGGTGAACGGCGAGTGCGTGTTGCGCTTCGACAACGAGGCGGGCAAGGGCGATCACCGGCACATCGGCGCGATGGAGACACCCTACGTGTTTACGGACACGGATGCGTTGATCGGCGATTTTCTGGCGGAAATTCGGAGGTGGAACGATGAAAACGATCTTGTTTGAAGTGATGTCGGCCGAGGCGGCGATGGAGCGGGCCAAGGTGATCTTGCGCTCGGGCAAGCCGGACAAGCATGCGCGCATGATCTTTCCCACCCCGGCGGACATGGCGCAAACGCTGACACCATCGCGCTGGCGTGTGGTGCAGGCGATGACCGGCGCGGGGCCGCTGGGCGTGCGCGAGTTGGCACGGCGTGTGGGGCGTGACGTGAAAGCCGTGCACAACGATGCCACGGCATTGGTCAACAACGGCGTGATCGAACGCACGGACGACGGCAAATACCTGTTTCCGTTCGATACGGTAAAGGTGCAGTTCGAGATGCGGGCGGCGGCGTAGTTACCGCGTTTCCGGCGCAAATGGCAGCCGCCCCTGCCGCCGCGCAATGCCCAACTGGTATTGGCGCGCGTTGATCATCTCGATGGCGCGCGTGCTCAAGCCGTGCTCGCGGGCGAGCGCGTCTTTGTTGCGCCCGCCGCAGGCGTTGGAGCGCAGAAAAATTTCCCGATCGCGCAAGGCCACGCGCAGGGCCTCGCCGCGCGGCAAATACACCTGCCGGCCGCCTTCGTGGTTGGCAATCAGCAGCACGGCGCGTTGGGCGCTGCGGATGGCTTCATCCAGGCCCGAGCCCCGGCGCTCAGCGTCGGCGGCGAGCACGTCGACCCACTCGGCGAGGCGCTGCGGCCATTTGTCGTCGAGTGGATCCACCTCGTGCTCGGCGGCGGCGTGTACGGCGTCGATGTCGATCCCGGCCAAGCCGGGTTGAGTGAGGTCGTTCATGGCGTGGCCTTGCGTGCGGCGTCTTGGGTGCGGAGCTTTTCGAGGATGGCCTCGAATTGGTTTGGGGTGATCTGCCCGTACTCGCGCTGCTGGCGGGCGTAGGCGATTTGCTCGCGCACCGGGTCGGGCGCGGGCGGTGCCTCGCTGCGCGTGCGCACGGCGCGGCGCTCGGTTTCGCATTTGCGCTCGGCTTCGGCGTCGGCTGCATCGGCCAAGCCGTAGACGATGGCGCGCAAGTAGTTGTGGTTGCCAAGCGGGGTTTCGAGCTTGTGCTTGCCATCGAGCATGGCATCGATGCCCGCGGCCCACATGGCCGGGGTGGCCGGGCGGCGCGCGCCGCCGCGCTCGTCCCGGCAGACGCTGCCCGCATCGACCAGCGCCATCAGCGCCTGCACGAGTTTCACCGCCCGCGCCGCACGAAGGGCGTTTTTGGGTGGTTTGAACAGGCGTAAATAGCCCAACACCGCGCGGCCAAGCACCGGCTCCATCGGCGCAAACAACGCCGCCAGGCGCTTGCCGTCCGAATCGATGAAGCCGGCCTCGAGCGGAAACTCGGCGGCGCAGGTTGGGCAGGTCAGGTGCATGGACTCAAAGCACCCTGCCCAGCACGCGCCAGATGTACTCGCGCAGCGCGGGCGACGCGGGCGTGCCGCGCATCTCGCACCAGACCTGCTCCAACAGCTGCTCGTCGGTAATCCCGCCCGGGGCGATTTCGGGGGCCTTCGGCATCGCGTTCCGCTTGGCGAGTTCGGCGAGCAACTCGGCATTGGTCATTTCTTCGAACACATCCTCGCTGTCCACAAAAACTTCTATGTAAGGCATGGCTTTCTCCTTTGTTTTGACGTTCACGGATTGAAGAATCGGCAGCGCAGGTTGGGCAGGTCACTTTCATTCGATGAAACACCTTGGATTACCGGAGTTCGCGTTGCCTGGCTACGCACCGCAAAGCTATGCCTTGCTCAACCGCGCCATGCGCCGCCTGACTGCGCCTAGCGTTGCCCAGCACTTCTTTTTCGTTTTCTTTGTTGGTGGTAGTTCAATGCCGCGACGAGGCGATGGCATTGATGCGAACGCAACCATGCCGCTTTGTGAACATTGAACATCCGCTTTGCCATTCCGTCGATGTACGCCCACGAAAGATCAAGCTCATCGGCAATAGCTGCAATCTTGCTCATCATTGCTTGTAATTCTTCACGCACGCGTGGCGGTGCTGGCAATGCTTGTCGCATTCGCTTGGCCGCATCGCCGCTGCGGCGACGCAAGTCGTCGAGAACACGCGCCCGCTCACTGTCGTCCAGTTCGGCAGCAGAACGCTTGCCGGTGAGGCTTTCGAGCACGTCTCGATACAGCGCGTCGTCGAGGCGAAGGCGTTGCTTCTGCACATGGATGGCGGCGAGTTGTCTTGTGCGTAGTGGCTGCATATAAAACCCTTGGATTGGAGCGCTATGCGGTGCTGTGCAGCGCGAGGCAACGCGTCGCATCGCCGGACAAGGCAAGGCAGGGCGGCACATCGCAGTGCAATACAGCTTCAAACCTTCTTCCAGCTCGTCACAACGAATCTGCCAAACGGCCCCTTGCGCGCCGGGCGGAAGTCACCCAGCCCGATGCGCTTGCCGCCAAAGTCGACGAGCTGGCGCACGACTGCTTCGGCGAACATTTCGTCGTCGATCTCGATGTTGAACTTGCAGCCCCACTGATCGAAGCGCGGACGGTGCGCCATGATGCGGCCGCCGGTTGCCGGCACCACGACGGCGCGCGAATCGCACTCCCATTTCGGCGGCGTGATCGGCAACTCGATCTCGGCGATGTTGATGCCCGCGGGCACCATCGAAGAACGCGCGGTGCTCACCTTGGTCTTGCCGGATTTAATGAACGTGCCTGCCGCAACCAGACAGGCCATGACGTTGGGCGCAGGAATGACCGGCTTGCCGTTCGAGTCCTTGTAGATTTTCGCCTCGGCCTGCTCGCGTGGTGGCGGCTTCGCGCCTTGGATAACAGCGCTCGTTCCGGACGATACGGCCAACTGGTTCGCTTCGGTGAAACGGTTCATCAACAGCGGCGAGACGCCTTCGATCTTGCATTCGATCAGCATTGGATTACCCCTTGGAGTTGGACGGCCGCGCCACGCACCAGCCGCGCACAGGCTGTGCGGTAGGCAGGCTCGCGGGCGGGATCGTGTTGGGCCGTGCGCGCGTGCTGGATCAGCAGCGCGAATGCGTCGGTCAGAGTGATGGTTGGTTTCGCCGCAGAACGCGGGAACGGGATGACGTTCGACATGGATGGACTCCTACGTTGAATGGAGTCCGTCACCGCGCTGCAAAACGAGGTGACGGACGGCGCGAGGTTTGCAGACCGGACGTAGGACCGGCACGCCTTGCGGCGTCCTCGCGCCGCCCGCCATTGAGCGGGAAGCACGCCCACCGCCGAAGCGTGGGCGTAAAAAATGCGCCGGCATCGGACGATGGGCGCTTGCGCGCCTACGTTGGTCGGGCTGCAAAACCCGGCTGCCGATTTGGCGGCAGCGGGAATAGCCTGCGCCGAGGCGCGCGCGGTTGTCAAGTTGCGGGAAAGGGGCATAGGTGTAACACCGTGAATTACTGGTTGCGAAATCGGTCGGTGGCGGTCATGGGTAGGTGTACGCGCTGGCCACGGCGTTGGACGTCAAGTACGTGCTGCCGGTGTAGAACAGGTCGAAGAAAAACGCGGCGCTCGCCGCGATCGCCATCGACGCTTTGCCGATGGTCACCGTCACGCTCGATGCGCTGGTGTTTTTCACCACCAGCGCATAGCGCGCGCCCGTCTGGGCGTTGGTCGGGCTGATCGTGACGGTCGTGGAGACGGTGCAGTACTGCGCCCCGCCGTTGGTCCAATTGGGGGCCGTGGTGGCCCCCGCATTGAAATACCCGGCGTAGTGCAATGCCGGCACGGCGAGCGAGTCGGCCGCCTGTAGCTGTTGCGACAGGCCGTCGGAGCCAAACACCAAGGGGGCGCGTGCGGTCATCGGGCGGCCCTCAGAGCAAAATGGGCTGGGCGATCCACAGCTCAAGCTCGGTGGACGACAGGGCCATACCCAAAAACACGTTGCACTGGCCAAGGGTCGTCGGCGCGGTGGCGGTCAGCTTGCCGGGCGTGGCGGGGTCAAGGAAATACGCCGTGCCGAACACGAGGCCGCCGCTGGTGCCGGCGACGGCATCCCACTGGGCGGTGGTGCCGACCAGCACGCCGCTTTGCGCGATGTTTCCGATGGCGCCGGCGGCAATGCTGGCGTCGCTGCACAACCCGGCGATTTTGGCGGCGGTCTTGGCGTTCGCCTGGCCGCGTTTGACGGCGCCGGTGGCGCTGGCATACACCGGTGCGCCGAACACGAGCGCCGCCGACGATTCGGCATTGGTCACCGCGCGCAGGCTCGGGGCGGTGGTGGGGGCGCTGATGGTGTCGCCGGCCTGCAACTGTTGCGGCAAGCCGTCGGCGCCGAGCACGAGAGGGGTACGAATGGGCATTTTTGTCTCCTTTAAAGGGTGAGGGGCAACGTGGGGCGTACGTTGAGGGTGAACGGGTCAATGGCAAGGCCAACGACGACGATGCATTGACCGGGCAGCGTCGGCGCGGTGGTGCTCAGGCCGCCCGTGGCGGCGAGGTAATACGTGCTGCCCGGTTGCAACTGGGCGGCGCCAATCACCGCGCTCCAGTCGGTCAGCGTAATCAGGCCGCCGGCCACGCCCACGGCAAACCCGGCGGCAACGCCGCCGTCGGCGAGGCCCGCCACGAACGCCCGCGTGTAGGTGTCGGCGCGCGCCAGCAGGGCTTGGCCGGTGGCGCGCGAGATCGCCAGCGGCAGGCCGGCGGCGGCAATGGCGTCTGCCGCCACCACGCGGCTGGCCTGGGCGGTACCCGGCTCGCCTTTGTCGCCTTTCGCGCCGGGCGCGCCTTGCGCGCTGAGCACGATCGTCAACGCAGGCGTGGCCGGGCGGGCAACGAGCAGGGAGGTGTCGCCGCTCAGCGTCACCACCCACGGCGACGCCGGTTGCAGGGCGAGGTTCATGCAAGGCCTCGCGCGACATCGATCCACAGGCGAAAAATCTGCACATCGCCCGAGGGTTGTTGCACCGCAGTCAGCCAGTGCAAGGCTTCCACCGGCCAGCCCGCCGTCGACGCGGCGGCACAGGTGAATTCGATGGTGTTGCCCGCGCCGGGTTGCGTGGCAATCGTGGCGATGCGCTGGCCGCCCGGGGTGCGTACCCGCGAGTCCAGCGTCAACGTGCCCACGGGCACCTCCGGCGGAAACGTCGCGATATAGCGAAAGCTCGCGCCGCGAATGTGTTCGATTCTCGGCCAGCCGTCCATCATGCGACCTCCTCCAGGGCGGTTTCATCGGGCTTGACGACAAAGTCTTCGCGCTGGGAGATGGCAATGCCTTTCACGTTGCGCACGGCATCCGGGTTGCGCAGGATGGCGTCTTTGTCGATTTCGGTTTTCTCGCGCAAGAACGCGGTGAGCTTCAAGCGGCGCAGGGCGTCGATCACGGCCTCGACGCCGCGCACGGCGACGCTCGGCGGGCGCAGGCGCCAGCTCACCTCGCCGCTGGTGAAGCGTGCGGTCTTGGTCTTGCCGTCGCGGGTCAGCTCGGCACGGTGCGCCTCGCAGTACGCGGCAATGCCGCGCGAGTGTGCGGCGATGGCATCGCCAAAGGGCTTGGCGCGGGCCTCGTAGCGCTCGCGCACGTCGGCCAGCGCCTGGTTCATTTCGGCGGCGATCTTGGCGCGTTCGCGCTGGGCAAAGCCGATGGTGGAAATCAGCGAGGCGACGTCGTCACGCGACTGCGGGGCGTCGTCCAGTGCGGGCAGTGTGATGCGTTTGGGGTGGGCTGGCATGGGGGGTTTCCTCTTGTTCATCGAAGCGTGCATCGGGGGCGAAGGTGTCGTGGAAGGCGCGGCGAAATCGCTCGCCGAGCCACGGGGGAATGGCGTCGTCGGTCATGGCGCGGCGCCCCGTGGGGCGTGGCCGGCGTGAATCCAGCGTGCGTGCGCATTGCCGCCGTGGCGCACGGCCACACCGTCGCGCCCCAGACAGTGCAGCGCGTGGGTCACCTGACGCTGGGTGTATTCGCCGCCGGTGGCCACGACGATCTCGGCATTGCTCAGGGCGCGATCGCGCGCAGCGAGCACGCGTTCGATACGCACCTTGATCGGCAGCTTCTTGCCCTCGCGCAGCGCCGCGACGGTGGCGCCCATCGCGGTAAGGCGGTAACGCATCACGCCATCGCCGTGGCGCTCGCGCACGAGGCGGCTGGAGCGAATCAGCTCGGCAATGCCGGCATCGAGCGTGTGCGCGGGGCGATGCAGCGCCGCGGCCAGCGCGGCCAGCGGCACCGGCGGCGTGAGGGTGTGCATCGTCGTCAGAATGTCCTCGCTCGTCACGCTCATGCCGCCGCCCCCATGACCGTGCTCCAGCACAGGCGGCAGCCGCGCAGGAAGGCGGTGTGTTGCGAGCGCCGGGTGCCGCGCTCGGTGCGCGTGATGCAGAACGCCGGGCGAACATTGAGCACGCTCGGCGGGGCGCGGTCGATGTCGATCACGGGCACGCCGTTCTCCACCTCGATGCGGGTGACGAGCACGCCGGCGTCGTCCAGCTCGAACAGCGCGCCGGTGGCAAGGTTGAGTGCGGTTTTCAGCGCTGCGTTATTGAGATTCATGCGGCTTTTACCCCTTCTTCAAACAATGGCAAATGAAACTGCCCGCGCAAATCGGGCAGGGCGACGCGCTTCATGGCTGCGACCTGTTTCAGGCTGGTCATGGCGCGCGAGTACAAAAACAGGCAGGTTTGATCGATGTCTTCGGCGGTTTCGGCGAGGAAATAGCCGTGTGCCGGCGTCGCGCAGATCGGCGCGCCATTGGCGCGCAACACTTCGATGACATGGCGCAATTGGCGCTCGGCGGCGGCGTGGTACTGCCCGCCGAGCAGGTGGGCAACCAGCGCGCGCGCGCTGATGCCGCTCGCCGCGCCTACGCGGTCGGCCAGCGCATCGAGCACGGTGTCCGGGTAGAGGTTACGGTCGAGCGGCAGCGGGCTCATTCCATGCCCCCCAGTTCACGCCACGCGGCGCGCACGTCATCGCAGCACAGGGCGCGCTTGGCGCCGACGGCGTACATCGCACCCAGGCGCAGCACCTTGGTCAAGCCGCGCAGGCCCCCGGGCTTGCTCGCGATCTCCACCAGCTGCGCACGGCATTGGGCATCGTCGACGTTCCACGCCTGCAGCAGCAGGGCGATGTCGGTCTGGGTGGACTTGACTAGGCGCACGCGCTTGCCGATGCGCGAGTAGAGGCGGTCGAGATAGGCGGCGCGGTTGCCGCCAGTCATGCGCGCGTACACCTGCTCGTTGCCGACCAATGCAATGCCGATGCCGGTCGCATCGTGCAGCGAGCGGATTTGATCCAGCGCGGCCACCGACAGGTGCTGCGCTTCGTCGATCGCCAGCAGGCCGTTCGTGGCCCGGATGCGCTTGACGATGGCGCGGTGCAACTTGGCCGCGCCACCACAAACATCGCCCGCGCCGACGGCCTCGACGATTTCTTCCAGCGCCGTGACGACGCTGGCGCTCGCCGGCGTCATCGTGGCGTGCCAGACGTTCGGCGCCAGGTGCGCGTAGTGTTTGATGCCCTCGGTTTTGCCGAGGCCGGCCGCCCCGTACACCACGGCAATGTCGCCTGCGAGCTGGGCATAGCGCAGCGCGGCCACCACTTTCTCCGCCGTGGGCGTGGCTACGTACTCCGGCGCCAGCGGCAAGGTGGCAGCCTTGGCGCGGTGCGCGGCGTCGGCGTGCATCCAGCGCACCAGTTTGGCTTCCACCGCCGGGTTGTCGCCGGCGTAAATGCCGGCAATCCACTGGCTCACCGCCGTGGTGGACAAGCCCGACTCCTTGGCGATGCGCGATTGGGTCAGGCTTTTGTCGCTCTTCATCAGCGCGCGCAGGCGGGCGCGCACGTCGATTTCGGCCTCGTGGGTGTCGTCGGTTTCCGGGTTGATCGGTACGACGTTGCTGCTTTCTGCGTTCATCGGTGTTGCCCCTTCGGTTGGTTCAATCGGTGTCATGTCTTTGGCTTCTTCGGTGCGATATCGACAACCCCAAGAAATGGCCCTTTCCGTACCTTTTTCTTGGGCAAAAATGTCTCCTCGATTCGATTGGCGCCGCTTCGCAGTCCTGCCATCACGCCGTCGTAGTAATCTTTCGAAAACGGCGGGCATTCGCCTTTTGCGCGCCTCTGATCGCACCAGTCGGCAAGATCACGCAGGTGCCTGATCGCATTACGCAGGGTTGCCTCGGTGTGGCGATTGGCGTTCATTCATCGCGCTCCGGACGCTCCCAGAAAGACACTTCGTTTCGGCGCTTGGCTTCCTCGATCAACATGTCGTTGAGGCGCAAGTTGTATACGTCGAGGTCGTCCGTGCCCGTGCGTTTGAGCGGGATCACCTCGGCGACGCCATCCGGCGGCGCGCGGTGTGCGTCGCGCGCGGGGTCGGCGGCTTTTTGAAAATGCGCGGAGACGACGGTGCTGCTGCCCTGTGACGGGTCCGTCGCCGCCGCGCCGCCCCGGTCGGTCGACAAGGCGTAAAGCTGTTCGTTTTCGAGCTTGCTGCGGCGCTGCGTGTACTCGGCCTCTTTCTTGCGCGCTTTGATCGCGGCGGTTTTCCATTTCGCGTCCTCGCGCGCGCTGCGGGTGTCGTTGAAGGCGGCACTGGCGCGGTGCTGGGAGGCAAGCAGATAGCGGCCCTGAAGCGAGTACAGGTGGACGTCGGCACGCAGGTTCGCCGGGTCGAAGTGGACGGCCACCTTTTGGCCTGCAAACTCGACCGTGCGGTCGTGCCAGTAGCTGTTGCGGCCGTGATCGCTGCGCCCCGCCTTGATTTCCACGATGCCCGTGCGCTGCACGGTGACGACTTCGCGCGCCATCAGCAGCAGGCGGCGCTGCGCATCCGACAGCACGCGCGGCGGGCGGCGCTGCAGGCCCGCCTGCCACGCTTCATCGAAGCTCAACAGCTTGTTGCAAGCCTGTGTATCGCGCTTCGGACGCGCGTTGAAGCGCGCCACTTCCTGCGTGATCACTTCGCGCAGCAGCTCGGCATCGATGGCGGTGGCCTTGCTGAAACCGGTGCCGATCAGCTTGGGGTGCGTGGCCACCTCGGAGTGGATGCCGCCAATACCGAACGCGCGCTCGATGGGCTTGGCGCCGGGGTTGCCGGTTTCCTTGTCCGGATTGGTGAAGTGGGGGTTCATGCCCAGCATGAGCAAAAGGCCGAGCCCGTCTTCCGGGTCGGCGGTGAAACGATGCCGGCCCGGCGCGCCCGCGGTCATGGCCTTGTTGGCCGCCACCCGGGTGTTGTCGAGCAGCACGTAGTCGGGCGCGCAGATCGCGGTGAGGTCGTAGGTGGCAAGCCGAAACACGTCGGTGTTCTCGGTTTTGTCCAGACGCCAGGCTAGGATGCGGCGCGAGTAGATGTCCTGCCAAAACCACGCGGTGGCGGTGTTGAGGATTTCACCATCCGGAAACTTCACCCACAGCCGGTCGAACTTGAGGCCGTCGCCGTTGACCGCTTCGCCACAGCCAAACACGGAGGCGTCGCGCTGGCGCGTGGGCATCAGGCGCGAGGCGGCCTCGGGGCCTTCGCGCAGCAGTACCTGCGTGACGTGGCTCACCTCGGCATCCAGGCGGCGCACGAAGGTGATGGCCGAAGGAATCCTCCAGCCTTGCGTCGCCGCCATTTCCACCACGCGCCGATACGTGCTGGCGTGGCTCGGCCTGGCGCGCGTGAGGTAGTGCGTCTGATACCACTCCCACGCCACACCTTCGCACGCGGCGCGTGCGGTGCGGCCAACGTACTCGTCGGCCAGCAGGGCCAGCCAGTCCGCGCGCGGGGCATCGCCCACGGCGGCAGCCAGCCGGCTCAGGTTGAACGTGCTGAATCCGCGCCGGCCCATCGCGGCGTACTGCGCCGCCACCGCATGACGCGCCAGCTCGACGCCCACACCGCCATCGATCAGCGCCTGCACCGCCATCACGGCCTTGAGCCGCTCTTGCGCCACCACCTTGCGCGCATCCGACAGCCGCTCGAAATGCGCCCAGCGCGCCGCCCGTTGCTCCGGGTGGACGTGCCTTGGCTGGCCGTGTTCTTTGGGCCGCCGTGCGGGCAACACCGGCGCGGCGGCGGGCGCGGCGCGCAGGAGCAAGGCGGCTTGAGTGGCCGCGGGAAGTGCCGAGAGCGGCCACTCGCTGCCCTTGCCGACCTCGCGGGGGCGCGAGGGCCATTTCTCGGCATCAGCCTTTTTACGCACACCACGCTCCGTGCCGGGCACGCCCGGCAGCCCGGCCAGCTCACGCGCGCTGTACCAGCGCTCGGTGATGGCGATCTGGCCGTCAGCCATGCGCGCGTCCTCCGGGCCGGCTGCTACCCTCGGCGGCGGCGACCACCACGCCATCCACCACCGAGGGAGCAGGCATGAAATCCACACGCATCGACATCCATCCGCTGCCCGCCAGTGATTTCGCGGGCGATTGGCGCGTGTTTTCCATCACTGCCGCCGATCGAAACATGAAGGCGTTGGAACGCGCGCTCGGCGGCGCATCGAAGCAGCGACCGAACGAGTTGGACTTCGATGAAGATCGTTGGGCGAAGCTCATGGGGGAGTTCCTTGCTCGGTTCGACGATCCGGGTGGAATCGATACCCTGTGGTTTGCCCTGCTTTCAGAAACAGATCGTCTGGCGCTGCGCGCGCGCGTAAGCCAAGCCCGGCGCGCACTGAAGTACGCAACCGGATTGCATGCCAGCGGAGCGAATGCCACCACGACGCTATTGCTCCCAACCGCGCCGCGGGCGAGAGCGGAATTACTTCTTGGTTACGGCCAGATGCCACTCGCATGGCTGATCCGGTTGAACGTGACGAAGTTTTGAAGCGCATCAGCGCAGCCTCCGTCGCAGGTCTTTGAGATCGCGCATCAGCGCTTTGGTTTGTTCTTGCTCGTGTGCGAGCCGGCCGATTTCGGCATCGATGGCCTCAGGCCCAAAGGTGACCCGGCCGCCGCGAATGCCGGCATGCCATTGGGCGAGTTGCGTGGCGCTGCACACGGTTTCCAGCACCGGCGCCAGCCACAGCGGCAGGTTGAACTCCTCCCGCGCCTCGCTGGTGTAGCCATCGAGCATGGCCTTGCTGACATCCCGGCCCGCCAGACGCGACGCCCGCGACGCCACTTCGTAGCGGTCAATGCCCGCCGCGTGCGCGTCCGCCAGCATGGCGCTGACCAGGTGCGAGACTTGCGCGCGATAGTCCATGCTGGCCGGGATCGGCGCCGCCGGCTGCGGCACCGCAAACAGGTCGGCGGTGCAGGCGTCGCGGCGGCTCATGCCGGCAGCCCCCAGAACAACGCGACAGCCAGCACGGCGAACGCGGCGGCGCTGCAGATCGCCAGCGCGACCCCGTCAGTCATCGGCTGCGTGCGCAGCCAGTGGCAGAGGGCGCGCATGTCTAGGCCGCCTTCTGCGTTTGCGGATTGCAAGCCGCCTCGTGCGGCAGTACCTTGAGGCCTGCGGCAACAGCGATCGCGTGTGCCTGCCCGTAGTAGGCTTTGTCCTGCCCGCCGAGCACCCGGTAGACGGCTTGCAGGCGGAAGTGGTGCTCGCGCGCCCATTGGGCGACCGTCTTGCCTTGCGCTCGCAGCGACGAGCGAAATTCCTCAACGGTTTGAGCGGTACGTTTTGCCATGTTTGTTTCCCGTAGTGGCGCTTTGTAAGTTGCGGTATCTGCGGCGTGATACTACCCATATCTGAGAGCGTGTCAAGCATTTTTGGGATCAACACTCTCAGTTCCGATTCTGTTGCTGTCGCACATTTGCGTACTTATGAATAATTCTCGCGTAAAAACAGATGCTTACGGCGGAATCGGAACTGAGTCTACAGTTCCGGTTCCAGTTCCGATTCTCGCGCCAAGAATCGGAACTAGGATTGGAAAGGCGGCTGATCGAATCGGGACACGCCGATTTGTCGCAGATGTGATAGGCGTTTCCCCAGCTGCGCTGCAGCGATACATCGCAGAAGAGAACATGCCGGCGTTCGATTTCGTCGCGCGCTTATGTGCTGCAGCAGGCGTCAGGATGGAATGGCTCGCCTTCGATCAAGGCCCCATGCTGGCGGCAGAAACCGCGCCACAAAGCCAATCTCAGCCCGTGAGCCTCGACGATCTGACAATCGCCATCCAGCTTGCCGATGAGGCATTGGAGGGGAAGACCCTGCCTCGCGCGGAGCGCGCCGAGCTGACCGGCCTCATCTACGAGATGCTCGTGGAGGGGCTGCCGGAAGCCACCGTGTTGCGGTTTGCGCGCGCCGCACGCAAATGAGGGGTCTATATGAGAAGAGCGGAGCGCGTCTCGCGCATGCGGGCGCTGCTGGCGAGTGCCGCGCAGGCCAAACCTGACGCCATTTCTACGCGATTCGGGAGTCTGCGAGCGTCCACGCCGCCCGCACCGTCCATTCGACGGCGCGCAATGGTGAAACAACTCCAACTGGCAGCCAGCCGCTATAATCTGCAGGACGACATCGAGGCGTACCTGGCCGCAGCAGACCACGCTTCGCTGGCCGGCCTCAGCGATGGCGAGTTGACGTGTATTTCCGACTGGATCGCAGCAGCCATCGACCGAATGGCGACCGCGTGCGATTCACCGGACTGCCCGCCGGCACGGTAAGGTCGATTTAAACACCACTCAAACGACCTTCGACGACCTTTTCAACCCTGCAAACCATGTGCTTCAATTTATGGGCTTGACCCAATTGAGCAAACCATAACCCTGACCCGATTTTTTTTCCGCCCCATCGAAAAACCCCTTTCTGACGCCGTTTTTCCCTTCTATTTGCTCACGGCCCGCTAAATCCCGGATAGAGAGAATCAAGTGCTTGGGCACACCGAGGGAATTCGCTACCATGGGCGCCTTCGCATTGTAGCCGTCCCTCCCCGAGCGGGCCAAAAGCTTCCGTGGAGTCGCGGGGAAGGTTCGGTTCGGCGGGTCGTGCTCGCTGTCCGATACGCGAAACCCGAAACGAAACGGAAATGACGCAATCCTCGATGCGCCGACGGTGAAAAGCCGGTCGCGTTGCCTGCTCCACGCCACAATTGCCGCACGCCATGGACACTGAAACGATCAAGAATCTCATCGAGTGCGGATTGCCAGGCGCGACGGCGCAGGTAAACGGCGCCGACGGCGTGCATTTCGAGGCGGTCGTGATCGCCGACGTCTTCGCCGGCAAGCTGCCGCTCGCCCGGCATCGCCTCGTCTACGCAACGCTGGGTGAACTCATGGGCGGGGAAATCCACGCCCTGTCGCTGAAAACGCTGACGCCGCACGAAGCGGCGCGCTGATACGGGAACCAGAATGGCAAAAATCGTGATTTCGGGCGGCGAGCCGCTCAATGGGGAAGTGCAGATTTCCGGCGCCAAGAATGCCGTACTGCCGATTCTCGCTTCGACCCTGCTCGCCGATGGGCCGGTGTCGATCACCAACGTCCCGCACTTGCACGACGTGACGACGACGATGGAACTGCTCGGCCAGATGGGGGTGAGTCTGGAAATCGACGAGCGCATGCGCATCAACATCGATCCGCGCACGACGCACCGGTATTTTGCTCCGTATGATCTGGTGAAAACCATGCGCGCCTCGATCCTCGTGCTGGGGCCGCTGGTCGCGCGCTTCGGCGAGGCGGTCGTATCCTTACCGGGCGGCTGCGCGATCGGTTCGCGCCCGGTCGATCTGCACATCAAGGGATTACAGGCGCTCGGTGCCGACGTCGTCGTCGAAAACGGCTATATCAAGGCACACGCGAAACGCCTCAAAGGCGCACGCGTGCGCTTCGACATCGTCACCGTGACCGGCACCGAGAACATCATGATGGCCGCCGCGCTCGCGCAGGGCACGACCGTGCTCGAAAACGCGGCGCAAGAACCCGAGGTGGTCGACCTGGCCAATTGCCTCAACACGATGGGCGCAAAAATTTCCGGTGCCGGCACCGAGACGATCGTGATCGAGGGCGTGGATCGCTTGAACGGCACGGATTACGATGTGCTGCCCGACCGCATCGAAACCGGTACCTTCCTCATCGCCGGCGCGATCTCCGGTGGTCGCGTGCTGGCCAAGCGCGCGCGACCGAATACGCTCGAAGTGGTGCTGCAAAAATTGGAAGAAACCGGCGCCGAGATCAGCACGGGCGAGGACTGGATCCAACTCGACATGCGCGGGCGCAAGCCCAAGGCGGTCGACATCGTCACCGCACCGTACCCCGCATTCCCGACCGACATGCAGGCGCAGTTCACGGCGCTCAACGCGGTTGCCGAGGGAACCGGCATCATCACCGAAACCGTGTTCGAGAACCGCTTCATGCACGTGCAGGAGTTGCAGCGGCTCGGTGCCGACATCCACGTCGACGGCAACACGGCGACGATCCGCGGCGTCGACACGATGACCGGCGCGCCGATCATGGCGACCGATCTGCGCGCGTCCGCCTGCCTCGTGCTCGCCGGGTTGGCGGCGAAGGGCGACACGATCGTCGATCGCGTCTATCACATTGACCGAGGCTACGAGAACATCGAGGAAAAACTCGGTGGTCTTGGTGCGCAGATTCGCCGGCTGCCGTCGTAACGGCAACGCGGTTATCGCTGCTTCAACTCCAGTGCGATCACCGAACCGTCGCCCTGGGCTTTCTCGAAACGGACCGGCAGCAGGCCGGTGGCGGGGGAATACCACGAACGTGCCTTGCCGGGCATGTCGTCGCGTTCGTAGCGCCAGGTTTTGAAACTGCCGGCGGGCACGCTGATCGTTTCCTCGCCCTTGACGAGGAAGTGCTGCGGTTCGAGGTGATCGCGACCGGCGACCGGCAAGGTCAGATCGCGCTGCCCGTTCGCGGCGGCGGCGCCGAGAACGAGGGTGAGATTGGTGCGATCGAGCGCGTCGGCGGGAATCGCGTAGTCGAATGCGCTCTTGCCGTCACGCGAATGCGCCTGCTTGCCGGCGCGATCGAAATCGATGTGTTTGATGGTGTTTTTGAATGTCGCTTGCTGCCTGTAGTCGTAACGCAGGCTTTCGACCTTGCCGCCGTTCCAGCGAAACGTGGACTCCTCGCGCACGTCGAGGCCGACCAGGCGCGCCACGCCCGAGGTGCCGTGCATTTCGCTGCGCAGCGTCCAGGTGCCGTCGGCATTGGCGGCGAGCGAATATTTCGCATCGCCGATGACTTTGCCGTCGCGAACGACGCTATAGGTCGCATTGGCCGGGGCGAGATCGGCGGCGTGTGCGGCGAAGGTCGCGGTAGCGAGAAAAATTCCGAAAGCGAGCTGGCGCATGGGAGCAACGATCCGTTCGTCGGGACAAGGGGATGCGAGAAGTTTGCCGCGCGGCAACTGAATGGATCGGGTATTGCGATCAGGCGAGTTCGCCGTCCGACGTCAGGCGCAGCGGCGCGACGAGCGCTCGGCCTGCGCGCAGCACGCCTTCATCGTGCAGGACGATCTCGCCGCCCGCGATGGCTCGCGTCGCAGCGAGAAGCAGATGATGTTCGAGCGGCAGCAGGCGGGATGCGAGGGCGTCGGCGGTATCGTTCGGCACGATGGGCAGAACGGCTTGGGCGATGACCGGGCCACCGTCGAGTTCGCCGGTTACGAAATGCACGCTGGAGCCATGTTCGGCATCGCCGGCCTCGATGGCGCGCTGGTGCGTGTGCAGACCGGGATACTTCGGCAGCAGGGAAGGGTGAATGTTGATCATGCGTCCATGCCATGCGTCGACGACAGCCGGGTCGATGATGCGCATGTAGCCGGCGAGCACGACGAGGTCGGGTTGAAATCCGGCGACGTCGGCGAACAGCGCGCGATCGAAATCGACGCGTGTGGCGAAATCGCGCGGACGCAAGGCGCGCGTGGCGATGCCCGCGTCGCGCGCGCGATCGAGCGCGAGGCAATCCGGCTTGTCGGAACACACGGCGAGGATGTCGACAGGCAGCGCGTCCGTCTTGGCGGCGTCGATCAATGCCTGCAGGTTGGAGCCGCGGCCCGAGCACAGCACGACCAGCGAAAATTTTTTCGCCTTCCCCTCACGGGCCGTGGAGAGGGCGGCGGAATCGCAATGCGATGGTGAGGCAGGTGGCATCGGGGCGGTGGGCGTCGGGCTCTTGTGCGGGCGCATGCGCCGCATCGAGGCAGGTTTATTGGATATGCACGCGCTCGCCACGAGCCGGCACGATTTCGCCGATCTGCCACGCAGCGAGGTCGAGTCGACGCAATCGATCCAGCGTCGCCGCCGCTTCGGTGGCGGCCACGATCAGCGTATAGCCGATGCCGCAGTTGAACGTGCGCCACATTTCCGCTGGCGACACGCGGCCTTCGCGTTGCAGCCAATCGAACGCGGCAGGCATCTTCCACGTCGAACTGTCGAGCGCGATGCCGAGCGCATCGGGGACGACGCGAATGATGTTCTCGGTCAGGCCGCCGCCGGTGATATGGGCCATGCCGTGCACGGGCTGCGCCTTGAGCAAACCCAGGATGGGTTTCACGTAGATCGTGGTCGGCGCCATGAGCGCATCGGCGAGGGCGCTTCCGCCGAGATCGAGGTCGAACGGGTTGCCGGCGCGCGCGAGAATCTTGCGGATCAACGAATAGCCGTTCGAGTGCGGGCCGCTGGAGGCGATGCCGATGATCGCATCGCCGTTCTGGATTCGCGCGCCATCGATCAACGCCGACTTTTCGACCGCGCCGACGTTGAATCCGGCCAGGTCGTACTCCCCGGGCGGATACATGTCGGGCATTTCGGCCGTCTCGCCACCGATCAGCGCGCAGCCGGCGAGTTCGCAGCCGCGGGCGATGCCGCCGACGACCGCGACCGTGGTTTCGACATCGAGCTTGCCGGTGGCGAAGTAGTCGAGGAAAAACAGCGGCTCGGCGCCCTGCACCAGCACGTCGTTGACGCACATGCCGACCAGATCGATGCCGATCGTGTCGTGGCGGTTGAGTTGTTGTGCGAGCTTGAGCTTGGTGCCGACGCCGTCGGTGCCGGAGACGAGGACCGGGTCCTTGTAGCGTCCGGCCAGCTCGAACAGTGCGCCGAAACCGCCGAGGCCGGCCATGACCTCCTTGCGGAAGGTGCGTGCGACCAGCGGTTTGATGCGTTCGACGACTTCTTCGCCGGCATCGATGTCCACGCCCGCGGCGCGGTAGGTCAGGGGTTCTTTTTCAACGGACATGAAGGCACGGCAAGTGTCTGAGGCGCGCATGATAGACGTTGCCATCCCGATTGGGCAGTATGTAGGCATGATTGCCACACACTGGAAGTACTCCATTTTCGCGATCGCCCTGGGTTTGGCCCCGATTTTGGCCGGCGCCGAGGCGGTTTACACCGGCAGTGCCCCGGTCGCCACGCAATCCGATCAGGATCGCGCCATGGCCGTGCGAGCGGCGCTGGGCCAGGCCATCACGCAGGCGGCCAAGGGCGATGCCAGCGTGTTGAAGCGCCCCGAGGTCGCGCGCGCATTGACGCGTGCCGAGCGCTACGTCCGCAGTTACCGTTACCAAGCCGATGTGCCGGCGGGCGAAGCAAAGAAACCGGGGACGAAATTCCAGTTCGTCGCCCAGTTCGACGCCGGCCAGATCGATGCCCTGGTGCGCGAGCAAGCCGCTACACCCGCACCGTCCGTGTCGGCGCCCGGCGATACCGCCCCCGCGAACCCCGGCACGGTGGCGTCGGCGCCGACCGGCGTGCCGTCGCCAGCGGTTCCCGCGGACGTGGCGCCCTCCCCGGGCGTTGCGAGCAGCTATCGAATCTGGTTCAGCGGCCTGCGCTCGGCCACGGACTATGCGCGTTTGGTTGGCGCGCTTGGCACCCTTCCAGATGTGCGTGCATTGAGTGTGGAACAAGCGCATGGCAACGTGCTCCAGGTTCGCATCGAAGTGCGTGGCACGTTGCAAAGCCTGGCCGAATCGCTCGCGGCGACGCATCTCGCGCAGGCGACCAACACGGAGCCGCCGGTTGCCGGTGTCGACGCCATTTTCGATTTGCAGCCGTGACCTGCACATGCTTTCGGCAGAGAACCAAATTTCCCCCTGGCGACATTTGCCGAACGCGATCACGCTGGCGCGCATCGCCCTCGTTGCGCCCCTGATCTGGTTGATCGCAAACCGCTATTTCGAAGCGGCATTGGTCGTGGTCGCCATCGCCGGTGCGAGCGATGCGCTGGATGGTCTGCTCGCCAAACGCTGCGGTTGGCGAAGCTGGCTCGGCGGCGTGCTCGATCCGCTCGCGGACAAATTGCTTCTGGTGGCTTGCTTCGTTTCGTTGCATCTCGCCGGCGCGATTCCCGACTGGCTCATGTGGCTCGTCGTCGGGCGCGATCTGGTCATTGCCGCCGGCGCGACCGCATACCATTTCCTGATCGGGCGTGTCGTACCGCAGCCGTCGGTCTTGTCGAAGATCACGACTTTCGTGCAGATCGTCTGCGCGCTGGCCTTGTTGCTCAAACTGAGCGGCGCGATGCCGTTGCCGGATTCATTCGATGTCGCACTGGTTCACCTTGCCGCGTTCGCAACCGCAGCGAGCGGCGTGCATTACGTTGCGGTCTGGTCGGCGAAGGCATGGCAGGCCAAGCGAGAGAGAATGTAGAGCATGAGTTCATCCAATCAAGTGCGCTGGCAGATGCTGGCTCTGTTCGTACTGCTTCTCGCGGCATTGTATTTCCTGGCGCCGGTACTGACGCCATTTGCGGTCGCGGCCATGTTCGCCTATCTGTTCGATCCGTTGGCGGATCGGCTCGAACGCTGGCGGCTTTCGCGCAGCGCAGCGGTGAGCGTGGTTTTTCTTGCCCTGAGCCTCGTCGTCACCCTGATCCTGCTGTTGCTGATTCCGTATCTGTCGCGCCAGGTCTCCGCATTCATCGCCGCGCTGCCGGAATGGTTCGCCTGGATGCAGAACGTCGCCGTGCCGTGGCTGCACGAGCGCTTCGAGCTCGATTTCGAAGTGCCCGACATGCAGCAGGTGTTCGCGGTACTGCAGTCGCATTGGAAGGAAGCCGGCGGCATCGCGACCACGGTCGTTGCCGGCATCTCCAAATCGGGGTTTGCCGTGATTTCATGGGTCGCGCGCCTGATCGTGATTCCGGTCGCGTTCTTCTACCTGCTGCGCGATTGGGACGTGATGATCGCGAAGATCCACGACCTGCTGCCGCGCTCGATCGAGCCGACCGTCTCGCGCCTCGCGCGCGAGTCGGACGAGACCCTGTCGGCCTTCGTGCGCGGCCAGTTGTCGGTGATGATCGCGCTCGGCCTCATCTACGCGGTCGGGCTGTGGGCGGTCGGCCTCGGCACGGGGCCGCTGATCGGCCTGATCGCCGGTCTGATCAGCTTCGTGCCGTATCTGGGCAGCATCACCGGCATCCTCATGGGTGTGATCGCCGCCCTCGTTCAGTACGGCGACGCCACCCACGTCGCGCTCGTCGTGGCCGTATTCGTGATCGGTCAATTGCTCGAAGGCTATGTGCTTGTGCCGCGGCTGGTCGGCGAGAAAATCGGGTTGCATCCGGTTGCAGTGATCTTCGCCGTGCTCGCCGGTGGCGAGCTGTTCGGTTTTCTCGGTGTGTTGCTCGCGCTGCCGGTCGCTTCTGTGCTGATGGTATTGTTGCGTTACGCGAACGAGCGCTATCGACTCAGCGCCTTGTATGCGCATGGCGTCGTCGCGCCCCCTGTCGGCGGGCATTCCGGCAATGGCGATCCGTCTGCGCAAGCGTTGGCGGCCGAGGTCGCGGCGATTCCCGCCGGACAGTCCCCCGCGGGCTCGGCATCGGGAAAAACATGAGCGTGCCTCAATTGCCGCTGGCGATGCGTTGGCCGCCGCAGCAGCGATTCGACACTTTCCATGTCGGCGACAACGGGCCCGCGCTGGATCTCGTGCGGCGTGCCGCGATCGGTGTCGATGCGGCCTGGGTTTATGTCAGCGGGGCTGCCGCCAGCGGCAAGACGCATCTGCTCATTGCCGCTTGCGCCGCGGCCAGCGCAAATGCGCGCCGCGCGCAATACCTGTCGTTGCGTCGTCTGCGCGAGGGTGGTGCGGCGTCGGTTCGCGCCCTCGGCGGCAGCGATCTGCTCGCGCTCGACGATCTCGATGCGATCGCCGGATGCGGCGAGGCCGAACACGCGCTGTTCGACCTGTACAATCGCGGCAAAGTGGAAAAATGTACTTTTTTGTTCGCGGCGGCGCGTCCGCCCACGGCACTTGGTGCGGGCTTGCCCGATCTCGCCTCGCGCCTGGCGGCCTGCGCTCAGGCATCGCTCAAGCCGCTGGACGACGCCGCGCGCCGTACGGTGTTGCGCGAACGCGCCGCTGCGCGCGGCATCGAACTGGAGGAGCCGGCGCTCGACTGGTTGTTCGCGCGCACCGAGCGCGACCTCGCCAGCCTCACGGCCTTGCTTGATCGGCTGGACCGCGAATCGCTCGCCGCCAAGCGTCGTGTTACGGTTCCGTTTTTGCGCAAACTGCTGGCGTCGTGATGCGTTGGCGCCGGGTCAGCTGCGCATCCAGTTCCGCGAGTTGACGCGGGGTGCCGATGTTCGACCATGCGCCATCGTGGCGCTCCCCGGTCAGCTTGCCGGCGCGCATGGCGCGCTGAAACATCGGCAGCAATGGAAAGGCGTGGTCGGGCTGGTCGTCGAGCAGGGCGGCGCGGTAGAGACCGAGGTTGGCGAACGTGAGCCGCTCGCCGCCACCGCTCTCGGCGAGATGGCTGCCGTCGAAATGGAAATCGCCGCGCGGATGAAATGACGGGTTCGGCACCATGACCAGATGCGCCAGGGCATTCGCATCGGGCATGCCGCGCGCGACGAGTTGCGCGTAGTCGTAGTCCGACCAGATGTCGGCGCTGACTGCAACAAATGGCGCAGCGCCGAGCCATTGCAGTGCGCGACGCATGCCGCCGCCGGTTTCCAGCGGCGTTGGCCCTTCATGCGAATAGCGGATGCGCAGGTTCCAGCGTGCGCCGTCGCCGAGCGCAGCGGGAAATTGCGTCGCCAGGTGGGAAATATTGACGACGACGTCGCGGATGCCCGCGCGTGCGAGTTTGTCCAGATGAAATGCGATCAGAGGTTTGCCGCCGACTTCGAGCAGCGGCTTGGGGATGTCGTCGGTCAACGGACGCATGCGTTCGCCGCGACCGGCGGCCAGTATGAGGGCGCGTTCGATCGGCGTGGCGCTCATGCACGAGGCTCCCGCGCGCGTTCGCGCCGAATGTCGCGTTCGCCGATGGCGCGTGCGATCAATTCGGCGAATGCTTCCAGCTCGGGATACAAGCGGCACACGCTGAGCACGTAATCGAGCACCAGCGGCAGGTCGGCAAGGTATTGCGGCTTGCCGTCGCGGTAGTGGAGGCGGCAGAAAATGCCGAGCACCTTGATGTGGCGTTGCAGGCCGGTCAGATCGAACCAGCGGCGAAATTGGGCACCGCTGGCGTGAACGACGCCCGAGGCGAGGAGGCGTTGCCGATAGCGTTCCACCCACGCAGCGACACGCTCGATCGGCCAGGCGATGTAGCAGTCGCGCAATAGCGAGGCAAGATCGTAGGCGATCGGGCCGAGCACGGCGCCTTGGAAGTCGATGATGCCGGGATTCGCGCGCAGACCGTGCGCTGCGTGCGCGGTCGGGTTTTCGCACGCTGCGTGGGGATCCCCGTACAGCATGAGGTTGCGGCTGTGAAAATCGCGGTGCATGAACACCTGTGGCTGCGCGCGTGCCGTCTCGATGAGAAGGCGAAATGCCGGCTCGATGACGTCCCACTCTTCGCAACCCGGAGTGTGGCCGAGATGGCGATCGAGAAACCAGGTCGGCATCAACTCGAGTTCCATCGTCAGAAAGGCGTCGTCGAATGCGGGCAAGCCCTGCGACGAGACCTGCGTTTGCATCGTCAACAGCGCATCCAGCGCATCGGCGTAAAGCGAATCGGCGCTGGTCGTGTTCAATGCGGGCAGGTAGGCGCGATCGCCCAAATCCTCCATCAAGACGAAACCGCGATCGAGATCGACGCCGAATACCTCGGGCGCATGCAGGCCGGCGTCGCGCAGGCGCGCGCCGATGTCGAGCCACGGCGCGAGATTCTCCTTGTCGGGCGGCGCATCCATGACGATGCGCGTTGCGCCGCCGGCATCGACGCGCCAGTAACTGCGAAAGCTCGCGTCGGCCGAGGCGGGGGCGAGGGTGAAATCCTGTTGCGAAAATTGCGCGGCGACGAACGCATGCAGTTCGTCGCGGCGGGCGGAATGGGCATCGATCATGCGCGGCAGTGTAGCGGCAGTGGGGGCGGTGGGGCAGGGGCACGATCGGCGCTCGCGCAGGGTTGTGCTGGTCATGGCACAACGGAATTGTTGCGGCGCAGCGAATACGGCTCTAGGATAGCCGATTGGCTGCTCCGGATACCGATACGATGACGATGCTGCTGTACCAACTGCACGAGCTCAACCGCAGCCTGCTCAATCCGCTGATGACGTTTTCGGAAAGCGGCGCGCGCATGTTTTCCGCCAAGGACAGCTGGTTGTCGAAGCTGCCCGGTGCGACGCGCCTGGCGGCCAACTACGAGCTTCTGCATCGTCTCGGCAAGGACTATGAAAAACCCGCATTCGACATCCGCTCCGTGCAGGCGCATGGCGACACGGTGCCGATCGTCGAACAAGTGGCGCTGGCCAAACCGTTCTGCAATCTGATTCGCTTCAAGCGCTACAGCGATGAGTTGGCAACGTTGCAGGAACTCAAGAACGATCCGCCCGTGCTCGTCGTCGCGCCGCTGTCTGGGCACCATGCCACCTTGCTGCGCGATACCGTGCGCACGCTGCTGCGCGATCACAAGGTGTACATCACCGATTGGGTCGACGCGCGCATGGTGCCGCTCGAAGCGGGGCCGTTCCATCTCGACGACTACATCGCCTACATCCAGGAATTCATCCGCCACATCGGTGCGAAAGAGCTGCACGTCGTTTCCGTCTGCCAGCCGACCGTGCCGGTGCTCGCGGCGATTTCGCTGATGGCCTCGGCTGGCGAGACGACGCCGCGCACGATGACGATGATGGGCGGCCCGATCGACACGCGCTGCAGCCCGACCAAAGTCAACGATCTGGCCACCACGCAGTCGATCGAATGGTTCGAGGCGAACGTGATCAACGCCGTGCCGGCGAACTACCCGGGCAGCGGGCGCAGGGTTTATCCGGGGTTCCTGCAACATGCGGGCTTCGTCGCGATGAATCCGAGCCGACATTTTTCCTCGCACTGGGATTTCTATCGCGACCTGCTGCGCGGCGATCTCGACGACGCCGATGCGCATCGCGAGTTCTACGATGAATACAACGCCGTGCTCGACATGCCGGCGGAGTATTACCTCGATACCGTGAAAACCGTCTTTCAGGATCATGCATTGCCGTGCGGTACGTGGCAGGTGAAAGGCGAGCCGGTCAAGCCGGCGGATATCAAGCGCACCGCGTTGTTCACGATCGAGGGCGAGCTCGACGATATTTCCGGCTGTGGTCAAACACAAGCGGCGCACGATTTGTGCAAAGGCATTCGCGCGGCGGATCGCCGACATCTCACCGTGCAGGGTGCCGGTCACTACGGCATCTTCTCCGGTCGCCGTTGGCGCGAAAACGTCTACCCCGAAGTGAGCGCCTTCATCCGCAAATACGCCTGACGCTTCGTGCGCCGGATTCGAGCGACTGTGCCGTTCTTTCTACAGGGGCACGCGCCGGGCGCCGCGGTAGTGCGCATTCCAGTAGACGTTGTCGAGACGATCCAGTCGCACCGTGCCGCCTTCGTTGGGGGCGTGAACGAAGCGTCCCTGGCCGACGTAGATGCCGACATGGCTGATGTCGTGATCCGTCGTGTCGAAAAAAACCAGGTCGCCGCCCAGGAGGCGATCGCGTGGCACATCGGCAAGCTCGAATGCGTACATTTCCTGCGTCGTGCGCGGCAGTGCGACGTCGGCGATCGTGCGGAACACGTACACGACGAGGCCCGAGCAGTCGAAACCGCTCTGCGGCGTGTTGCCACCCCAATGGTATGGCGTGCCGACGAGACCGATCGCGCGAAACAGGATGTCGTTTGCCGCGGCCGCGGCATGCGGTACGGGCGATGGCACATGCTCGGGACGCGGGGGCGTTCCCGCGCAGGCGGCGAGCAGCAGGGCGAGGACGAGAGTGGCCGATCGCTGGATGCGCATCGGCGCTCACGTTCGGCGAATCGA